>Ga0210396_10000042_pt1 | contig 270104 bp, 231 predicted proteins | sample IncBWH17OmetaG_FD_155466 | JGI IMG/M metagenome (GOLD analysis project Ga0210396, IMG submission 155466) | Forest soil microbial communities from Barre Woods Harvard Forest LTER site, Petersham, Massachusetts, United States - Inc-BW-H-17-O ... | reverse complement strand
CGGTGACCACGAGCACCACCACGCCGGCTGGATCGTATCCCTTGACCGTTACCGGAGTTAGCGGCAGCCTGACGCACACCGTTGCGGCCACACTGGTCGTTACCGCCGCTCCGAACTTTACGCTTAGCGCCTCGCCATCGAGCCAGACGGTCGTCCCGGGCGGCTCGACCACTTATAGTGTCACGATTGCTCCGACAAACGGATTCACCGGCCAAGTCACGTTCAGCGTGGGTGGACTGCCAACGGGGGCCACAGGCAGCTTCAGTCCAAATCCGGCAACTTCAATCTCCACCCTCTCCGTGCCAACGAGTGTGAGCACCCCGATCGGTACTTACCCCCTTACGATCACCGGCACAAGTGGCACACTGACGCATACTGCCACGGTTACGCTCGTCGTGAACACGACAGGGCAGATTGCGGTAGTTTACGATAATAAGGTAAGTTCAGGCTTTCAGTGGGGCGTATCCACGGTAACCACGCCTGTATTCGTTATCGGTAGCGGGGCCAATCGCGCCGCGATGATAATGGTTGCCATGAGCGCGAACAATGCAACTAACGTTACCGCGAGCCTGGGAGGCGTCAGCGGGACTTTAGTTCCGGGAACCGATTCAGGGACGACGGCAGCTAATCGTGCCCTAATCTTCCAGGTTATCAATCCGCCTTCTGGTTCGCAAACGGCCACGGTTTCATGGACCACCAGTATGAACGTGGACGTCGGCGTCATTACCGTCAGTGGGGCCAATCAGACCACTCCATGCACGAACGGCACATTCTCCGCAAATAATTCCACGCCAACAGCGACCACTTCCGTGACGATCACCAGCAATCCTGGTGATTTAACGGCGAGCATTGGCTTTACGGATGATAGTTGGGTGACGCCATTTACCAACCAGCTCCTGAAATGGGGAGTTGATTCAGGCGCGGTGGGCGGAGACATTGGCCACGGCATAGGTACTACCACCCATACGTGGACTGATAATTACCCCGGCCAACTTCAGGCGGTCTCGGGGGCGAACTTCAAGGCGGCTGGGACGCCTTAATTGTCGCGCAAGTTGCTTTCGGTTATATAACGCGATAGGACTCACGGAGACAGCGTACCGACTGGGGTAAATACATCTAGACTTCGGGTTTCTCCCGGACGTGTCTCAAGGAAGACTGAAAAGGCTGCATTTCCCTGCGTGAACGTACTCAAAGCTGTCCACAGGGGACAGCGAGTTTTTCAGCACCCGGAAGCTATCTCGCGTTATTTGCCAAACATTGATTTAAATCAATAGTTAGTCAATTCGTTGGAAGATCGGTTCTCGCGCGAGTAGGTGTTCACTGACGGGCTGTTATCACTCGAATACTGAAAAATTGGCCACCTCTTTATTGCGAACTCTTGCTGGGGATACACTCTTAAGTTTACGATTGTGCGAATCAGGCAGAGTTGCCGCCGGGCTTCAGATCTGCCAAGCGGCAAAGGTGGTGCGTTGTTGTTCCGATTCCTCGCTGCTTTTGTCGTTCTGAGTAGCATCATCCTCCAAGCGAATGCACAACGCTCTGACCCGGCTGATGCTGTATGCCCCCGCTTTGCCGCCGGCGCGCCTGTCTTGAATCCGCCTGAACTGCGCAGTCATCATGGCGTCCTGGAGACGACGCTAACCTTCAAAGCGGCCGTGGACGCCACTGGGCTTACACGGTACTGCTACATCAGCGAGAACGGTCTCCAATCTCCCACACTTCGGGCTAAACCGGGCGATCTGCTCATCATTCATTTTCGGAATGCCTTGGTGCCGGCAACTGACGTAGCTAGCTTACCCACTGCCCGCATCCATTCTGAACGTGACCCTGACGCTCCATGCCGTGGTGGGCGGATGTCAGATTCCACCACCAACCTGCATTTTCATGGCCTAAGTATTCCACCAAAGTGTCATCAGGACGAGGTCATACATACCGCCATCGCAGCCGGAACGTCCTTCGATTACAGAATCAGAATTCCTCTGGACGAGCCCTCGGGACTGTACTGGTATCACCCTCATTTTCACGGAGTGACCCAGAAACAACTCCAGGGAGGCGCTTCCGCTGCACTGGTTGTGGAGGGAATCGAAGAAAGCGCTTCGCTGGCCGGATTGCCGGAGCGTATCCTAGTGATTCGTGACCAGCCACTACCGGCATCTTCCGGTGTTCACCGATTCAATGCACCGTCATGGGACCTTTCAGTGAACTATGTTCCGGTCGCCTATCCGCGGTACGAGCCGGCGACGATCAGCGTCAAACCTGCCGAGCGACAGTTCTGGCGAGTGGTAAACGCAAGCGCGAATACGATACTCGATTTACAGATCGTCGTGGGCGGAGCTCCTCAAGGCCTGCAGGTGTACGCGATTGATGGGGTACCCATCAGCGGAGGGCCACTGGGGCAAGATGATGTATTACTGGGCCCAGGAGGGAGAGCTGAGTTTGTTTTTACCACGCCCAATAATGGCGAGACTGCAGAACTGATTACAAGAAAATGGGACACAGGCCCTATCGGCGATAATGATCCCCAGCGGCCGCTAGCCACCATAAGCGCTACAACCGGTGTTCGGGAAAGCACTCTTGAGGCAATGCCAGTGAAGGCGCGGACAGCATCGCATTATGCCACGGCCAACCCGACGGTCGAGCGCAGACTGTATTTCCGGGAATCGGGAAACCAAGACGATGATGATAAAGCGGTGACCAGCGGCAGCGATAATGATGCAAACACCCGCTTCTATATTCTCGTGGATGGATATAAGGCAACTCTCTTTGATATGAATGCGCCGCCGAGCTTAGTTGTCCATCAAGGAACTGTGGAGGATTGGATCATCAGCAATGCTACATTCGAGGATCATGTTTTCCACATACATCAGCTTCACTTCCAATTGCTCGAGATTAATGGCCAGTCGATAAAGGATTCTGCGACGCGAGACACGATCAACATCGCCCATAGATCCCGGAACGCTCCGCCGCCAAGTGTCAAGCTGCGGATGGACTTCCGTGGCGCAAACGTCGTGGGCACATTTATTTACCAGTGCCATATTGTCGCCCATGGAGAAGGTGGGATGATGGGTGCCATCCAGGTCTTACCTCCTGGAGAGCCCACTTCTGTGAAACTCCTTACGCCGATGGACGTTGTACCTTTGAGGCAGCCGATCACTGTCACAGCGAAGGTGGCACCGGCAGGAAAAGGTGGCGCTGTGCCCGCCGGAACAGTCCAATTCGAGGCAGATGGACACCTCGAGGGTCCGCCAATGCTCCTCTCGGGAGGAAAGGCCGCGCGCGCTTTCTCCTTTTATAGCTCAGGCATCCACACGGTTAGTGCCACTTATTCCGGTGACCTGAAATATGAGGCATCACACGCGCAGCAGACTCAGATCTCGGTCCAGTCGTATCAGTGAACTCAAAATGCTGGTCGCTTGAGGCTCAGTCATCCCAGTTTCGTTTTGACTGCATGCCGCCGCGCCACGCGCTACCGACGCCCCCGCTTCTAGAATTTCTTTGACGATTCGTCGCTTCTCTTCGACAGGTCGTCTTCGCCTTTTGATCTGTTTGGGTGTCTCAACAGTGGTCCGCTTGGAAGTGTCCGACTATTCCCTCGCGGACGCTTCCCGATGTGTCCACAAGGGCCATCATCGCTACGCACTCACACTTCGTCCAGACGGCTCAGACCAGACGCTTACAAAGCATTCACCAAACCTTAATTTCAGGGTTTCAAGGAGGCAGAAAGCGCTTCGATTTGCGCGCGATAGCTCCCGAATTACGGGAGTACTCGACTATCTGCTCTTATCCCGTACGAAATCTTCTGCCAGTATGATTCCTTTTGGATTTTCTTTCACGAATTCAGGTGGACTTTTTGTGTCCTATCATCAATTATTTCTTGATGCAAGACAGCTATTTTCGTTCCCGAGTAGAAGGGCTCACGTGGGGACTCATCCGAAACTTCGACAGCGCCTCGCCAAGATTTTGAATGAAGGCTTCCGAATTATAGACATCCGCATCGATAGCCGTACTTCCGGAAGGTGCAGTCGGTTCGACCTCATCGAGTTGAAATTCATGTGCGACATCTTCGACGATTTTGGATGAGATCGGCCGCTGCTGATCGACGTAAGCATTGACGAGCGAGTGTTCGCAGAGCAGATTCACCACGCGCGGGATGCCCAGTGAATATAAGTGAATTGTTTCTACGGCGGCTGGACTGAAGATTAGCTCACCGCTGGCTCCCGCGATTCTAAGCCGTTGAGAAATGTAGTCATGGGTTTGTTCTTTCGTCAGAGCCGCGGTCTTGCAGCGCAGCATGATGCGCTGGCGGAGCTGTCGCAGTTGGGGCAACTTCAGTTTCTCTTCCAACTCTTGCTGCCCAGACAGTACAATTTGCAGTAGTTTGTCCGTGGATGTTTCGAGGTTGGTTAATAGCCGAATTTCTTCGAGTACAGGGTATGTTAGGTTCTGTGCTTCGTCCACTATGAGCACGGTAGTTTCACCGGCACGGTAACGATCGAGAAGCCATTGATTGAGGCTCATCAACTGATGACTCTTGCTCCGAGACTCGCAGGAAATACCGAATTCCGCCAAAATGAAATCGAACAACTGATTCGTATTCATTCGGGAGTTAAACAGAAACGCGGTTCTTATGCGCCGCTGGTGCAACCAGTCGACAAGCCGGTTTATGAGTGTAGTTTTCCCCGTGCCGACTTCACCTATCAGCGTGATAAAGCCCTTGCGGTTCTGAATTCCGTACATCAACCCGCTCAGCGCTTCCTCGATCTCTTTGGTAAGAAAGAGGTAGCGCGGATCTGGATTGACATTGAACGGATTGTCTTTCAACCCGAAGAAGGTTTTGTACATGTGTCGGCACTTTCTTGGCCTGGTCTATTCAGCTTGCATCCCGGCTGGCTGCTATTCTCTCACCTCTCTGCGGCTACGAGAATCTAGATCCGCGAACTGCCTGCGACAACAATTTCGCGTTATCTCAACACCAGCGGTCTCGTATGCCACTGGAAACTGAGGAAAATGTTGTGCACCGTGTAATTCGTACCGCAAGTCGGACTGCTGCAAATCGACACATTGGAATTCTGAAGTTGAGCTTGATATGCCACCGAGAAATTTGCCGTCCGGCCAAGCGGTCGACTCAAGCCTGCTCCTGCCAGCCAAGTGTCGAAACTTGGCGACGTCAAGCCGGGCACAGACAAGATTTGGCGGTTTTTCGCATAGCCGAAATTTACGCTGCCATTCCACACTCGTGTTAGCTGCCTGGTCCAGGTTGCGTTCGTTTGGTCTATGAGCGACCCGGTAAAGACTCCGCTGCCCCCGCTCACCGCATGCGAATAGCTCAGCGCGATGCTGCTTCGGGCAAATGCATAGGTCAGCGCCGCGTTTCCGGATCCCGCAATCTTTCGGGTTGAGCCGACGATCGCAACCCGGAATGTCGTAACCTCCGGTCCGCCCGCAAGCGTCAGTGCCAATCTTCCGGTAATTTTCCTTCCGTACATAAATTGCCCAACCTGGTCGCCGAGAGCTTGGGGATCGCCCGGATAGCGGTAGGCGCTGAATCGGTAAATCAATCCGACCATGTCCTTCCGACTGATCGCATAGTTGTACCCTGCATCAAGAATTTCGGTGTCGTTGTTGACATTTCCAGGATCGATGAAGTGAAGGGTTCCATAGACCCCCGCGAGCGTGATTGAGCCCCGTGGACTCAGAGCATAAGTCAGTTGGACGGCAGAGGCATTGCTGTAGCGAGGGCCATTCGTCGTCAAAATGGATTGGCTAGGCACGTACGAACTTTGAAGCCCGGGCAAAGGCACGGCCAATGTTCCCGCAATACCTGGAGAAGCCAATCCACTCATGCCACCAAACCCAAATGCGCTCTGGGGCAAGTAGGAGAACTGGTCAACGAATAGGACTTGCAACCTTCGTAGATCGATCTCGTACGCTGTCGCCAGCTGATGATATTGCCCGTTTCCCTGTATGGGGTCAGTTGAAAAAAAACCACCTCCAGAATAGTCCACTGAAAGCTGAGAATGACTCCAAGCTTCCAGCAAGCTTACGTCGCCGCTCACAAAACTGCTCGTGTTCCACGCGGAGTTCGACGTTGGACTCACGGGATTTGAACGTACAGTATTGCTGTATTCAATCCCAGGTACCCAGTAGCTGTGGCGAACCTCCGGAGTGCCCAATGTCGGGTTCAGCACACCGCTCAATGGCTGATTGTCCGGCTTCATTGTTTGCGTTTCCTGATCCACGTCCTGCTGATTGTCAGTATTGAGAAGAGGCGGATATTCGCGCGCCGCCGGCTTCGGTTTTTCTGCACACTCTTGCCGAGCCAAGAGCGGAGATGCGCAGACACCAGCAGCGATCAAAAAGGCGATTTCATGTCCGAATCTTCTCCAGTGCCTCATCCCTATGGCACCACAATCACATCGCCGGGTAGCAACTCGATGTTCTGCTCCGGGTTTTTCCCGCTGACCGCCTCTTTGTAATTGAACGGCATCTTAACCTGTTTGCCGTTCTCCGTTCTGAGCACGTAAATGTTTTTCACTCTGGCAAACTGGGTAAATCCGCCGCTGCTTGAAAGTGCTTGCAATATCGTCATATGAGGGAGTAGAGCGTAAGCGCCGGCCTTCGTGACTTCTCCTGTCACGTAAACCCGTCGGCTGTTTATTTCCGCCACGCTCACGGTCACTTGCGGATCGCTAATATATTTTTTCAACTGATCGCTAATTATACCGGCCAATTCCATCGGGGTCAGGCCGACCGCCTGAACGTCATTGAGGAGAGGAAGAGTGATCTTCCCGTCCGGGCGAACGGGAACCGTTCGCGTCAGTTGTTCTTCTTTCCACACATCGATTTTCAATACGTCCTGTGGTCCGATTTTGTACGCTGGGTCTTCTCCAGCGTTCAGCGCCGCTGGGGCGGTGGTTTGGCTTTTCACCCCCTTCGCTTCTTCTTTCTTGTCTTGGGCCGTGCGACGCTTGCTGCTTGCCTGTGTTCCGCCAGCGATCAAGCAAGCCGACACAATCACCACAATCGCGTTTCTCATTGCCATTTCTTCACTCCCGCTCCGCCTTCTTTTCTTCCAGGCCCGTCTGTTTAATTTTGTAGAGCAGAGACTTGTAGCTGATCCGAAGATCCTGGGCCGCGCGTTTCCGGTTCCAGTGGGTTTGCTCCAGGGCTCTCTGTATCAACTGGCGTTCCGCCTGCCGGGAAGCTGCCCGTGAGGCTACTTTCAGCGAGGATACACGCCAGCTATCATCGTTTACATGGACGGCGACCCGAGTCGCGCGCAGATCGGCAAGAGCCAGTGCAGAATCTCCAACAGCAACGATTTTTTTCGCAACATTTTCCAGCTCGCGAATGTTCCCAGGCCAGTCGTAAGAATCCATTAGTTCCCGGGCACTACTGCTCAATTCGGGAATGTTTTTCTTCAATTCGTTTGAATGCTTAAGAAAAAAATGCTCTAGCAGTGCCGGAATGTCTTCCATTCGCTCCCGCAGCGGCGGCAAACCCAGAATCACGCCGTTGATTCGGAAATACAGTTCTCGTCGAAAACGCCCAGCTTCGATCTCTTTGTCCAAATTGCGCGAAGTGGTGCAAATCAGCCGCGTGGCCATCCCCGCGCTGCGGCCCCTTGGTTCCCCGTCAGGCAACACTGAAAGTAACGCCCGCTGGCAAACGGCATCCAGTTCATGCACGCCATCCAAAAACACTGTTCGTGCCGAGACCTCTCGACTTTCACTGCCCGAATGGAACTCTGCCTTCATCTCCGCCAGCAGCCTTCCCGTGTCCAGCGTTGCACAACTTACCTTCTTAAGCTGCGCCTCGCCCAATCCGGACAACCGGTGGATTAACCGCGCATAAACATCTTTGCCAGTTCCGCTTTCCCCTATCAGGAGAACGGGAATGTCCGTTTTCGCGATCTCGACGACCAAGGCATTCAGAGACTGCATAGTTGCGGCCTGGCCGCACACGAAACCGGTGTCCACCAATTGCTCTGAGGTCTGAGTGGCCATTGTCGTCATGGGTTCCCAACTAACAAAAAGCAGGTTCGATGCCATGGCAGTCTCGGGGCGTTAGGTCATTGAAGACGGCTTAAAGTTTTTATATTCAATGGGTTACAAGTTGTCTTGCATTTATAACCCTAAATCCGAACTCGGTAAGGAGTCCTGTTTTACTTCCACTAAGTGGCAATTTGTATTCCTACGGACTCTGTCCTTATCCTTCAGCTACAATTCGGCTAAACGGTGCACATTGCCTCCCGAGCGGTGCGTTCTACACTCCTTTGGTTCCCTTCGCGATGAATCGAAGTAATTCGCTCAATCTTTTAGTCATTTCCTTGATGCGAGGTCTGGATCCAGGGGTCAGCTCAGCTCAACCCTGGAGCTCGTGGTTGGTCCTTGGCGTAAGGCAAACTCTTTCTACTGCGTGCTTTTCAACTCGGCGGCCAACTCTCCAGCGACTTCACCGTAGCGCGGGGAAAGAAATAGATTATCTCTTTCTTGAGGATCTGACTGCCAGTTGAAGAGCATCGGACCCTCCCGCGAATCGAGAATGAGCTGCAACTCCGAAGAAACAATGGACGCGATATCAGCGTGAGTGTTGGAGGATCTGCCGAAAAACTGTCTCTCGCGCACTAGTTCCGACACCGGCATCGGCCATTGATCCAGAGTTTTCTGACCATTCCAGAGAGCGGCCAGGGACTTCCCTGGCAATCGGCTATGAGAGTCTCCGAGCAACTCCAGGATGGTGGCAGGAATGTCTTTTGCCGACACTGGCCGTTGGATGCGAAGACCCAAAGGAAGATGTTGAGGCCAGTAGAAGATCAACGGGACATGAACGAGTGGATAATAGAGCGCTGTTCCGTGGGTCAGCAGTCCGTGCTCTCCAAGCCCTTCACCATGATCTGCGGTGACAATAAGTAGAGTGTTGTCCATCAAACGGCGCTGGCTAAGCTCATTCACTAATTTTTGCAAACTGTCATCAACATAAGCGATCGCGCTATCGTATTCGTCAATTTGCTTCTGAAATTGTTCTGGAAATTGCGAGGCCGGAAGCTTGCTTCGACCCGAAATCCGCTCATCTGATCTTTGCCCGGTCGAAAAACGCCGTCGCAAGGGCTTCGGAACCCAATTGGGTTGGCGCACTTCAAAATAGTTCACAGCCAAGAAGAACGGCTGGTGGGTGCTGTCGATCCACTGAATCACAGACTTGTTTATTTTAATGGCTGACGGCTGTCCGATATTCTCGTTGACCCATGCTGTCATTCCCATCCCTCTGATGACTGCAGAGACATAGCGAACTTCGATGAACGCTTGTGTCGGAGTGAAGGAAAAATCTCCAAATTCGGCGAAGCCCCGACCGAGGCCTTGCCGGGGTGTGAAGAAAGGACTTCCTGAAAAAGCCCCGGTTCGATACCCTGCCTGCTCTAATTCCGCAGGGATCGTCGGAACCTCGACCCCCAGCTGGTCGTGGAACCTTTGAGCGCGATGCTGATTTGGGTACAAGCCAGTGAGCATCGACGCATGGGAGGGTAACGTCCAGGAGGATGTAGCGATTGCGTTTTCGAAGAGTACTCCATTGGCTGCCAACTGGTCGAGGTTCGGACTTGTTAAACGCCCGTAATGATAAGTAGACAAGTGGTCTGCCCGCAGGGTGTCCACGATTATTAGAATAACGTTAGGTGAGCTTTCGGCGGCCTGGGTAGCAATGGGGATGGCACGCTCATGCGCCACAATGGGATAGAGTTGGAGCGCTGCAAGACTTGCCAATAAAGCGCCTAGGATCCATGGCAGCGCTAGGCCTGATATTCGCGCAATTTTCTGCCCATGCTTCCACGCCCAGAGTGAGAGCAACACAGCCGCGATGCACGTCCCTATGAGGCTCAGCAGCCATAGTAGACCTCGGTTCGAATCTTGAGTAAACTCTCGTTCCAGATCATGGAGCAGGGCCCATAGCAGAACAAAAAGCACCAGGAAATGCGCCCGCTGCGGGCTAAGTCCTAGACCAAGTATCCAGAACAATAATCCAATGACTACAAAAACCATCAAATTCGCGATTACGGTGACGCATAGGATGGTAGGCGGATAGACATGTTGGTATGTGAGATCGACCAGGCCTTCGCCAAGCCCGCAAAGCACTCCAAGTAATACCGAAAAAACTATCACCTGCCGAGCTCGCCGCGCCGGGCGATCGAATAAATTGTCTGTGCCACACGCTGTGGAAAGAAGCGCTTCAGGTTTCTCCATCTACCGAGTACTCCCTTTTTCTGAAGGATAACCCATCTGTTCAGCACCTGCGTTTGGAAGTTTCTTGAGCAAATACAGATGCCGAGAACTTCCCGTGAGTCGTTCAGATTGAAGGATTTTGAACTTCTCGCGAACGGCGGTCTCGAAAACGTCTGTGGTAAGTTGTTGATAGAGCGCTTCGCGCCCTCGCAGCAGGTGTTGGAACATCGGATCGTCTGTTCCAACGTACTCGATCACCGCCAGGTCGGTGGTTATCTCGGCCACCAAATTGATTACTTCCACCAGGGGAATGCGCTCGGAAACTAGGAGGTGGTGGAGTAAGGCCAAAAACCAAACCGTATCAAATTCGCCCTTCACACGATCGAGAAGTGATGCGCATTCCGCATTTTGCCAGCCCACGGCGGGGCTTGGTCTCGCCAAGTTAATGACCAAAGGCAGGATGTCAAGCCGCTCCGCGTGAGCCTGCCTCCAAAGGCGACCAACCACGACCGGGTCGGAATCGATCGCAACTACCGAGGCGCCTGCTCGCGCAGCCTGTAAACTAAATTGCCCTGTATTGCAACCCGCATCGAAGACTCTCCGCGGCCGATATTTGGACAAGACCTCGTCAATGAACTTTCTCTTTTGTTCCAACTGTTGCGTAGTATACGATTCACACGCCTCGACGTAATTGGACCAACGCGACCATTCTTTTCCCGTTCTTTTGAGTCGTACCAGTTGCCGTCGAAGTCCTCGCAGGATACCGCGAAGGATGAACTGTGCTTGTTCGGCGCTACGCGCTTGCCGCTTGCGATAAATCTTAGAGTCCTCTCGCCGCGATCCCAGCCAGGTAGGAAGCGTCACCAAGGTCAGCATGGGGGAACGCATTCTGGCTAGCGGTCCACAGATCCGATATGCTTCCTCAGGCTCAATCCCGTCTCTCCTGCCTAGCAGAAGAGATTCGAGTGGCATGCCGAACCGCTTGTGCAATACGAGTGGCAGCAGGAAAGTCCGCACAAACTGTGCATAAGGTAGCCAGAGCGGGTCCCGGGGATCCCTGCGTTCGATCGACAAAACATCGATGAAGACTGGCTCAGCTCCGCGAAACAGGACGTTGTACGGAGTTGCGTCCTTGATCCCCAACCCGTCGTCCAACAGACTCTCGGCCAAATCAAGCGTTAGCCGTCCGGCGGCTTCAAGCATTTCCGGGGGCCATTCGTAAGGAAACGATGGAAAGGGAACTCGTTCGTGTTCGAGGACCAACTCGCCCCGGTCCGTAACCTCCGACTCCGTAAGTTCGTAGTGTTCAGCGAGTTGTCGGGCCTCAGAAGGATGTAGAACGCAGTAGGGGACGATTTGACCGTTTTCGATAGCCTTTAGCACAACCGAAGAAGCGGCAACTGTTTCAAACTCGTCTCTATGGGCAGGTGAGATCCAGCGCAGGATTCGCCCTTCTGCATCAACAAGTCGACCTGCTGGATCCCTGAAGGAAGGCAAACGTCTAGTGTAGATCCGCTTCATCTGCGGACTACCTAGTTAGCGCGTCTTCGAAAGCAATCCCTAACCCACTTTATGGAAGACTTGATGTAAAAAGACGCAGCCAGCAGACTGGCCGCAAAGATCTGCCAGAGAAATGCGCTACTTCCTGGATCGATATAAGGACTAGACACCGATGGTTTCCCCTTTGACTAAAGTTTCTCCGTCCAATCATTTAGCGTTGCCATTAGTTAAAGCACTTGTCTCGCCTTTCCAGTCAATTTGTAAGTTATAGAAACATAAAGACATTCGCGAGACTCAACGTTTTGTTTTGGCGCCTAATGCCTTGTGGAGAGCAGCTAATTCAATGAAACAAATACGTTTAACTTGAATCCTTCACAATACATCTCCTTCTAACATATTTAGCGGAATTGATTTTCCGAAATTGGGTAGAACCGGCTATCTATCTGGACATTTCCCTAGGCCCGGAGGGCAGGAGATTAAGCCTGTAGAGTGTTATTCAAGCCGAAACAGGTAAAAATTCCGATTTTCCGGGGGAAGCGATTTCGAGAGGAGCAATCCAGGGTCTCCTCCCAAGCTCCACTGCGGCCTTATGTCAACACCCACCCATCAAATGCCGTGAGCGATCCCAAGGCAGCTCCCGTACTCGACAGAAAAATAAGTGTATGTCGGAATCCTAATTCCGGCATACCCTTATGAAAATTCGCTTATGCAACGCTAATTAGTGAGCTTGTGCTCCTACAAGCGACCGCTTGCGAAGGGCGAGTCCCAGCAAAACCAGCCCGATCACGAGCAGAAGCAACGTCCCGGGCTCCGGCACCTGCATTAGGAATTCCTGGCCAACACTGCCAGTCGGCGTCAGAATTTCCCATCCCTGCCCCGTAAACCCACTGGCCTTCATTCCCACCAAAGCCGCTGCTATGATGGCGCTAGTGCTTCCGTACGGATTTGCGGGACCGCCGCTAAAGCTCCAAATTGCGTATTGATCCGCTGCTTTCTGCGCTTGGGTAAGTCCATTCCCCATCATTTGGGTAATCAAATATGCCATCAGCATGTACGTTGACTGGCTGCCTGACCCTAGGCGTGTTGAACCGAAGCTAGATCCGGTCAAACTGGTAATATTCACATTCCAGGCGTCGCCTGTCTTAATATCGTGAGTGAAATCTACACAGAAGAACGATTCCGTCTGACCATTCAACGTTCCGCCGTACGGTGGTATCCCGTACCCATTGCTGTCAGCGAATGCATAGGTGCCGTCAAAATAGACCGTGTTGAGCGGATCAGCCTTCGCCGAACTGACGAACGTCACTGCAAGAATAGCGACCACCAACCGTAGCAGCTTCAGATACATAGTTTTCCCCTGGGCCAGAATAGTCTTCAACGGCTCCTTACAAGATTGAGCAGTTCAGATGCCAGTTTTGGTGAAATCGTAACACTCTTTTTTTCAGCGACTTGCAATTGCACACTTCCAGCGCCCGAGATCATTCGAAGTCATCGGCCGCATAATAGTGGAAATTCGCCACACACTCTGTTCCGCAGGATTGGGTCGCTGTCCAGGTGGGGGGAACCATATCGAATACGAGTTATTGCAAACCAAACAAAGACGTCTTCCAACCGCTTCGTTAGCAGAGGGCGCCGCCAATCGATTCGACCGCGTATTTGATTTAGGCTTCTGACAGTTTGGGATAGACTGTTAACGTCGCCGTCTCCCTGGCCAGATGTTCGCGACGAGAGAAACTTCGACTACATGCCCCAAGTCCGCCAAACAATCTTGCAGGCGCATGAGGACAGGGTAGGATAGCTTGGTACGTATCTTTTCGTTGTTGGAGGCCAGCCCTTAGCAGATCCGGTGCGGAGACCCCAATGACATAGTTGGATGAATTTCATGTGCACTCTGTCTTGGCCGTGGGTAAACTGATCCTCCCGCCGGTCCAGCCAACTTTCATCAGTCAAGTCTCGGCTCTCGGCAAAAATATTGATTCTACTTCCTAGTGGCGAAGTCCCTGTCACCTCTGCGGAATGACTGCAGCGGTTTCGTTGGAATCGGCACTCTCTTTGCCTCGACCATTCACTGCCCGAGCCACATAGTAATAAGTCACGCCGCTTACGACACTGTTATCTGTGTACGTAAGTTCCTGAATCAGAGAAGAGTTAATTTTAGTGTAATTCATGCAAGATGTAGTACTCCGATATATATTATATCCATTTATCCGCGAACTGCTGGCTTCCCAAGTCAGCGTGACCGTGTGTATCTTGCTTGACTGTTGCGGCCGCGGTATTGCAGGCAGTCCACTGGTTACACGGAACCATTGAGCGCTCAGCAGCATGGCAACAAGCACCGTGATCCCTGTCACGATCTTTGTCGAGACATGAAGTGTTCGGTCTCGGATTAACAGAATCTCCCATACATTTAAGAGCACCACCACGATGGCACAGACTGCAAAGGCCAAAAACCAGGCTCCGCTCAGGGCCTCGGGCACGAGTGAGGGCATAGAATGAAACTTGGTTCTCAACCACGAATCAATCCAAATATTCTCGGCTGTGAAGAGAAAGAGCGCCGACGCGAGGGCCACTGCAATCCGCGTGATCCTCGACCTCTCACCCGAGGGGCGCAGAAAACGTACTCTCATCCGATGCTCTCCCAATACGAGCCGTACTCAAATGTAATTCATCTCGAGTCTCAGTGCCAAACCCGCTGGAAAGACGGAACTAATCATTGAGCCATGACCTAGCTTTCGGAGGAGAGCTGACTATCGCGTGAAGAGGCGGGTTCTTTGGATGATTAGCAGCCCCGATCGTCATGGATGGCATCCAGAATTCGCGAGGCGTACTTTTGAGAATTTCAAGCATCAGGACTACATCTCCTCGCTCACAGCGGAAATGTGCAGGATTCAAGAACTCATGCTACCAGTCCAGGAAAAGATTTGCGCACATCAGATTTCGGGTGCCTATCCCCTTCCCAAACTACGGCAAACAAAGGCGATGCAGTTTCATAATATTCTCAAATTTGGCAGCCGGATTGCACGGATGGTTCGTCCTTCACTCGGCGTCGTGGTGCGCGGGGGTGCATGCATGAAAAGCATACGTTGGTTCCTCATCCTGATCGTTTTTGGACTGTCATCCACCGCAGCGCTGGCGGACGGGGTCGACCCTGCACTTGGGGTGAAAGGTGACGGAGACCAAGCGCCATGGACTGGCACATTGTCCGTTCTGATGGAGCCAGGGGCGGGGATAACCTGCACGGGTGGATTCTGCGATTTCAGTTCTGAGACTTTTAGTTCCACAGTGGACATCACGGACTTCGATTATTTGTTCAGCCAATCCCAAAGCACCGCCTTTTCAGTGATCGATGGCAGCATTTTCGGGATCCTTACCATCGTCTCTGATGTTGCCACCGAAAACCCTGAGGCGATTCTGTCGGGAGGACTTATCTGTGGGACTAGCGACGAAGTCTGCCAGAGCGACTTTTCCTCTTTCATACTTGAGACGAACGGGGTTGTGCAGGGGACGACCGTCACCTACACTTCGAACGTGCCGCTGCCAGTGCCTGAGCCGGGGACGCTAATTCTCATTGTGTCTGGACTTGGAGTGCTCGGGTTGCACCGTCGAATGAAGAAAACACCCGCCTAATCCGGGCGGGTGAACTCCTTTATCAGATTCCGAAAGTCGGGGTCTTTTTGGAGACTCTCCAGATCGGGCTCTGCCAGGGCAATTGGAGGGGGCTGTCCTTTTTGAAACGCCTCGCTCAAGGCTGCCAGAGCCTTCGCCTTGTCGCCGGATAGGGCGAACGCCTGAGCTTGGTAATAAATTAAATCCACATTGTTGGCATCAAGCGCGCGGGCTTCCCTGATGAACTTAAGTGCCTGTTGGATGTCTCCTTTTTTGCCATACCAGAGCCCTAGCCTGCCCTTCGTGCCAGCGTCGCGGGGGTTAACCCGAAGATCCTTATAGGCGAGCGAAATGGCTTGTTCAAACGTTGCCCGCGCGCGATCCTTCTGTCCGACCAAGTCATAGGCTTCCGCAAGATTCCCCACGAACATATCGGACGTCGGCACAAGTTGAACGGCTTTTTCGTAGGCGGATATAGCTTTGTCGTAGTCCTTCAAGTAAAAATAGGCGATGCCGAGATTGCTGTAAGCCTGTCCGTCGGCGCTAAATTGTAAGGATTTCTGTAGAGGCTCAATCGCCTCTCGAAATTTTCCACTCTGAACCAGGACCGCGCCCAGGTTGTTGTAGGCGTAAGGATTGTTTGGATCGAGTTCAATCACCCGCCGGTAGGAATCAGCAGCCTTTCCATAATTCGCTAACTGATAATACGCGTTTCCCAAGACGTTGTGATTGACCCAATAATAAGGATTTAATTGGACAGCCTTCTGATAGGCTTGGATTGCCTCTGCGCTGCGGCCACTGGCCAAGTAGGCTGTAGCGAGACGACGGTAGGCCTCATCGGAATTGGGAGCGAGTTCGAGAGCCTGCTTCAGTTCGACAATCGCTTCAGCGGTCCGGCCAGTAGCCCTGTAAACGTTTCCGAGGGCCGAATGAATTTCGGGTTGATCCTCTCCCAACACTCGTGCCTGCTGAGCGGCACCTAAGGCCTTTGCCGACCAAGAGCTGTCTTTTGTCTCACGATACATAATCAAGCTAGCATCAGCGACACCTGCGTAGGCCAGCGCAAAGCCGGAATCCTTTTTCAACGCCTGTTCGAAGAAATCGATCGCTGACCGAACGTTCTTGAGATCCTGCTGGCCACGCAAGGCGTTGCGGCCCTTAAGATAGGAGGCGTACGCCTCCATATCTTCTGTAGGGTGTGCAGTGGCCCGCGCAAGTTCTGCATTGCTTGGTTTGATGGCAAGAGCGTCGACGAGCTGACTGTATATTTGGTCCTCGATGGTCAGCAGGTCGCCCGTTAGCCCTGCGAACTCCTTGCTCCACACTAGACGGTTCTCAGCTGCATTTTCCAGGTGTACTGTTACCCGCAGGTCGTTCCCGGATCCTTGCACCGTTCCACGCACAATAAGGCTCACGCCTAATTCCTTCGCGATCTGCGGGAGGGGGGTCTTCGGGTCGATTTTGGCAGCCGCCGTCGAAGAGGCCAGGCGGATATCCTTTAGCTGGAAGAGCTTCGCTGACATGGCTTCGACCAAACCATCGGCTACATACCCGAGCGACGATTGGTCCCCCAGCACGCGGAACGGCAGGACGGCGACGAACTTTGCCTGAGATATTGATGGTAGACCGATAGTCCCGGAACCTGAAGTTCCAACCGCGGGAGCTCCAAAAATCCAGTGTCTTGTCCTGGGAATCGCAAAAAACAGGCCCACCAGAAGAAGCATCCCGCCTCCCGCTGCATACAACCAGCGTTTCTCTAGGACCGGGAGGTTGATCTGCACCGTCCGCGTAGTAGAAAGAGGGAGCGTGGGGCTGCGTGCAGCATCCAGATCCGCCAGAATTTCTTTAGCACTCTGGTAACGTTTGGAGGGGTCTTTCTCGAGACAGTGCATGATAACGCGCGCCACATTGTCCGGCAGCGCTGGATTGACGAGCTTCACATCCTTGGGCATTACCTGGACACGCTGATACATCAACTGCCATGTCGATTCACCGGAAAAAGGAGTCGCCCCAGTCACCGTTTCGTAGAACACCAACCCCAGGGCATACAAGTCACTCCGGCTGTCGACCGGTTTTCCTTCTACCTGTTCCGGCGACATGTACCGCGGCGTGCCCATAACCGCGCCGGTGCGCGTCATCCCCATCTTCGCTGTCTCCAACGATGTCGCCAGTCCGAAGTCGGATACGTAGACGTGGTCGTTATTCCCAACTAAGACGTTTTGCGGCTTGAAGTCGCGATGCACCACGCCCTCGGAATGAGCCGCATCGAGTGCTTCGCACAGTTGCCTGGCGATCTTAAGAGACCGCTCGAGAGGGAATGGCTGTTCTTCTTTCAGCAACTGGTTCAAGTCCTTGCCTTCGATGAAGGCCATGGTGATGAACTTCACACCATCAACCTCGCCAAGGTCGTGGATGCGCAGGATGTTTCTGTGGGAAATCTTGCTGGCGAGCAGCAGTTCTTGCTTGAAGCGTTGGGTCAAAAGATAATCGCTGACCAGCTCTGGCAGAAGGGTCTTGATGGCCACGGTGCGCGACAGCTCCTTGTCGAACGCTTTATAGACGTTGCCCATCCCCCCTGCGCCTATCATTTCTTCGATTCGGAACCTAGGCCCGAAATCCGTCCCGGGTTCGAGACCGCCCGAAATGCTGAGCCTGCGGCTCGCCCCGCCCGTTGTGCGAGGCCTCGACTCTGCAGCCGGCGACCGACCTTCCTCAGTTCCTGCGAACGCGCTTGGTTGAGAGCTGTCCATCGTGCGATCGTCCACGGGAACGGACCCGGAAGGTGTCTTGCTCAATATCGACACCCCCGGTCCATCCAGGCTCCGGGAACCTGCTGGGGGGGCAGCACCGTCCATGCCTCGGTCCGCCTGGCGGTCCAGGCGAGGGGACGGCTGGATGCCTGAAGATAGTTTCGACTGATGTCCTTGATTCAAGGACGCCCCAGCTTCGTGGCTTTCACTGTCCCGGTTCACCTCAGGACGTTCGAGGGCTGCCCCGCAGAGATGGCAACGTACGGCGAGAACAGGGTTTTCGCCTTTGCAAGAAGGACAGATCATGATTGTGGGCTGGCTCGACGTCAGCTATTCCGCAGATTATCCTGCACGGTTAAGCCCGTCAGCAAGCAATATCTGTGGGAACAGCGTCGATACGAACACCAAAGATGTGATTCTCCGAGTGATTACAACGTTAATCCGCAGGTGGAATCTGGTCTCGTTATCGCTCGCGTGCGTTCGCGGGTCGCCATGGGCGGTCACGACATTCCCAAGGCCAAGGTGCGGGAAAGGTATGACCTGACGTGCTGGTCGTTGCTGCCGCTTTACGATGGGCAACTCGCGATTCGAAATCCCTGCGCTCGATTGTCTGGCTAGCGGCCTCCACAACTTTAAATCGAGAGACGTATAGCCGCACCTGGGTAAACGCAATTAACTGGTTTTCGGCACTTATATTTCCCAAATTTTTTCCGAGTTTCCGCCGAACGGGAGGCGGATTTGGTGGGCCCTTATGGGAACATCGGAAGACTATGCACGGACAGGGGAGCTCACGAATCGACTCGTTGAGCCAGCCTGCCGGAAACAACTCTCTGGCATTTCTGATTACGAGAGTGATTCAATTGTGGTCGGTGTGCAATTTCTAATCTCGTTGTTCAAACTGAATCATTATGCTCAGCCTGTAGAATGGGAACCATGTGAAGCTGGCCAGGTGGGCATATCGGAGGCACGCTGCCTGAACTAGATTACCCGGAGTCGGTGCTTACCTGCGGAGGGCGAATGAAGCAAACGAATGACTTTGAGCGCCGCGTGACTGAATTGATCGAAGCATCAATTGAGGTGAAGCAATCCTTACTTCGCAGTCAGGAGGTTGTATTAACGATTGCGAAAGTAAGCGCAATCCTGGTCGATGCCCTCAAGCAAGGGAACAAAGCTTTGTTGTTTGGTAACGGTGGAAGCGCGGCCGATGCACAACATATGGCGGCGGAACTTGTGGGCCGCTTTGCCTTCGATCGGCCGGCCTTGCCCGCGCTAGCCTTGTCCGTGAATAGTTCTTGCGTTACCGCCATCGGGAACGATTACGGATTCGATCGAGTTTTCTCTCGGCAACTGGAAGCTTTGGGTCGTCCGGGGGACGTTGCTATAGGCATTTCGACGAGCGGTAATTCCTTAAACGTGCAACATGCTATGTCGGCGGCCAAAAAAATCGGGTTGCATACTGTGGCTCTGACAGGACGCATCGGTGGCAATTTAAGCAAACTGGTGGATCATTGCATCTGTGTGCCATCGAATGAGACGCCGCGGATTCAAGAATGCCATATCCTCATCGGCCACATCATCTCAGAACTAGTGGAGCGGGAAATCTTCCATAAGGAGGGGGGGCGTTTCTGAATCGTGACGGGGTTATCGACCGTCAGCCTCCCGAAGGCCAATATGTAACTTGCTGGGAAGTGCTGCAATCTCTACCGGGCATCCCCGAAGCAATGGTCCTTCTCAGGGGAGCTGGCTACGACCTCTTCGTGGTTAGCAATCAAATAGGCGTGGCAAAAGGACTGTTGACGGAAGACGAGCAAAAGCTAATTCGCCGGAGAATGTGCAAGGAACTTGTAAATACTGGCGCAGCAATCACGAAAGCATAATACTGCCCACATGAGAAAGAGCCGTTGCAGCTCCCGTAAACCGGCTCACCCATGCCCTTGGCTGCGGATCACTCTCCCGATCTTGGTCTAGCTTCGTCTTGGATGATCGGCAGCTCAGGGATCAATGTCGAGGCCGGCAAAAACGTCGGCTTCAAGACGGTCCACATCGTGCGGAAAGACGTAATGGGGAATACCGCCGCCGGCCTGTCCGCGCAATCATTGCTCGCTGCGGTCCACCATCTCCTCGCACTCCGGCCCTAAGGAATCGTCTGGCTCTTCAGATATGGTGTGCACCGAACCCCGACTGTCTTAACGAGGCGAGCAGCAGTTAAGCTTCACAAGGGTCGGCGCTTGTCATTCCGGGGTTAAGATTCAGCGCCTTCCCCTACAGAAAAGTATGTGCAGTCTGGATGATGAAAGACTAGCGCGCTGACGCTCGCTTCCGGGTCCATCATGAATCCCTCTGTCAACTGCACGCCAATCTCTTCCGGCCGCAACAGCTTCCAAATCCCCGCCTGATCCTCCAAATTCGGACACGCCGGATAGCCAAAGCTGTACCTTTTCCCGCGATAGCGTGAAGTAAACCGCTGCGCCATGGTCATTTCTCCCGGGTCAGGAAAGCCCCAATCCTCGCGAATGCGCCGGTGCAGCCACTCCGCGCACGCTTCCGCCGATTCGATCGCCAGCGCCTGCATCCCGTGCGACTTGAAATAATAGCCTTCGTTCTTCGCTTTCTCCGACCGCTCTCGCACCCCTTCGCCCGCCGTTACAACGAACAGAGCAATGTGATCCCGTTGCCCATTCTGCGCCGGCAGTACATAGTCGCTAAGGCAGAGATAGTCTCCAACCCGCTGTCGCGGAAACCGAAACGTATGCACTGGCTCCGCACCGCCCGGAGCGAACAGATGCATTGCATCGCCATCGGACTCCGCCTCAAAAAACTGCCATACCGCACGCGGTTTCATAAACTCGGCCGCATCACGCTTTACCTCTTCCATGCTTTCAAATAGCTCGACCGCCTTTGCATCCCGCTCGGCAAATCGCTTCTCAAAATCCCCGCGAAATCCCATATGTCGTCCATACAACATGAACGGGTTGATGTAACTCCATACTTCGTTCAAATCCGGCACCAGCCGCACTTTTCTATCGAGATACCCCACCTTTGGAATCGGAAGATCCGTCCGCACCTTCGGTGAGCGCGTTACTTTGGGTATCTCCGTTACCTTCACCGCCGTGGCCACTGCAAACCCGTTTCCGGATGCCGCGTGCTCGTGCAAAACCTGCTCCCGCGTCGCTGGGTCCATCAACTGGTTCATCAGCCGCAGCCCCGTCATCGCGTCCTTCGCGTAACACACCGCCCTGCCATAACTAGGCGCAATCTTGGTCCGCGTAAATCTCGCGGAAAGCGCCGCCCCGCCCACAAGCAGCGGTATCTCGATTCCCGCATCCTTCAGATCATTCGCCGTAATTACCATCTGTTGCGCGCTCTTCACCAGCAACCCGGAAAGCCCGATCGCGTCCGGATGATGCTGCAGATACGCCTTGATCAATTCTTCCGGCGGCACTTTAATTCCAAGATTCACCACGTCATACCCGTTGTTCTTCAAAATAATCTCAACGAGATTTTTCCCAATGTCGTGTACGTCGCCCTTCACGGTCGCCAGCACAATCTTTCCGCGCTTCGCCGTGTCCGCCTTCTCCATGAACTGCTCGAGATGGTTCACCGAAGCCTTCATGGCTTCCGCGGATTGCAACACCTCGGCCACAATCAGCTCATTCGCATTAAATAGCCGCCCTACCTCTGCCATCCCGGTCATCAGCGGGCCGTTGATTATGTCCAGCGGCGCCGCGCCTTCCGCGCGCTTGCGCTCCAGATCGGCGATCAGGCCGTCCCGTGTCCCCTCGATGATGTAATTCGCCAGCCGCTCGTCCAGCGGTAGGCTCGCGGCCAGTTTTTTCTCTTTCTTCTTCGCCGTCCGGAAATACTCGGCGATTGCAGCGATGTGGTACTGATTGACCGCCGCGCGTTGTTCTTTCTTTTGCTCTCGCCAGTCTGCCGGCACATGGCGCAGCAACTCCGCCTGCGAATGATCTGCAGGCACATCCTTCGGCGGATGCGAAAACAAAAGGTTCTCGGCAAGATCTCGTTCGTGCTGCGGAATCGAAGCGAACCGCTCCAGTTTTTCGGTATTCACAATCGCAAGGTCCAGCCCCGCTTTCGTGCAGTAATAAAGGAAAACCGAATTCACAACTTCGCGCGCGCCCGCAGGCAATCCGAACGACACATTCGAAATCCCCAAAATCGTACGCACATCCGGCAGAGCCTGCTTGATCAGCCGGATCCCCTCCACTGTTTCGACTCCCCCGCCGATATAATTCTCGTCGCCCGTTGCGCACGGAAAAACCAGCGGATCGAAAATAATGTCTTCCGGCCCCAACCCATATTTTTCCGTCAGCAGCTTGTAGCTCCGTTGCGCTACTGCCAGCTTACGTTCCCGCGTAAACGCCTGCGCCTGCAGCTTATCCTCGTCAATACATCCAACCACCACCGCCGCGCCGAAATCATGCGCAATCGGCACCACCCGCTCGAACTTTTCTTCACCATCTTCAAGGTTGATCGAATTAATGATCGACTTGCCTTGGCAATACGTCAGCGCCAGCTCGATAGCCGTCGCATCGGTCGTATCGATCATCACCGGCGCTTTCACTTTTCGTATCAGCTTCTCGTAAAAAACCGGAATATCTTTCTTCTCATCCCGCTCTGTGCTTTGCAGGCACACATCCACGATATGCGCCCCGCCCTTTACCTGCCGCCGCGCAATCTCGCTAGCCTCTTCCCATTTCTCTTCCGCCACCAAATTCTTAAAGAGCCTCGACCCAATCACGTTCGTCCGTTCGCCCACCAGCAGCGGCCGCGTACTGTCCTCCGCTTCGATCGTTTCGATCCCCGAATACACCGCCCTGTGCGATTCGCCCGGCCGCACGCGCGGCTTCTTGCCCTCCACCATCTGCCCAATCGCGCGGATGTGCTGCTCCGTCGTCCCGCAGCACCCGCCCACAAAGTTCAGCCAGCCATGATCCACAAATTTCTCAAGCTGCGCTGCCAGCGAAGTCGGCGTCTCTAGATATTTACCCTCTTCGTCCGGCAATCCTGCGTTCGGATAACACGACACAAACTCGCTCGAAATCTGGCTCAACGTCCGGATATGATCCGTCATGAACTCGGGCCCGGTAGCGCAGTTCATCCCAAACGCCAGCGGCTTCGCATGCCGCAGCGACGCCCACATCGCTTCTACCGTCTGCCCCGCCAGCATCGTTCCCATCGGCTCGATCGTCACCGACACGATCACCGGCACCTGCACGCCGATTTCTTTCGAAAGTTTCTGAATCGCCAGCAGCGCCGCCTTGATATTCCGCGTATCCTGGCAAGTTTCGACCAATAACAAATCCACGCCGCCTTCGACCAACCCCTTCGCCTGCGCGTAGTACGCCTCGATCAGACCATCAAACGTCACGCCACCCGTAACAGTAATCGCCTTGGTCGTCGGCCCGACGGACCCCGCCACAAATCGCGGTTTCCCCGCCGCGCTGAATTCATCTGCCGCCTGCCGTGCCAACTCCGCCGCTCGCCTATTCAAGAAATGTGCATCGTCCGCCAACCCATACTCCGCTAAAACGATCGGCGCCCCGCCGAAGCTATTCGTTTCAACGATGTCCGACCCCGCCTCGAAGTATTTCCGGTGAATATCCAGCACCACATCCGGCCGCGTCCGCACCAAATTCTCGTTGCAACCTTCCAGCGCCGCCCCGCCAAAATCCTCCGCAGTCAGGTGCCGCTGCTGCAGCATCGTCCCCATAGCCCCATCGAGCACAAGTATCCGCCCCGAGAGCAACTCTCGCAGTGCCTTCGCCGATTCGTTCAAATTGCGCATTTGGAAAAAGCCGCAAATCCTTACCGGACTACCTCTTGCATTGGGGACACCAGCAGAGAAGGCCGCGTTTGGGGTACGCCCCTATTTTACGCAGGTTCCACCCTGGAATCGAACACGTTGCAGCGAACTAGTGCTTTTTTGGTGCGAACGGTCGTTCCAGCGCCCCGAACCGCCGGTACCCAAATCCCATGATGCGGTCTCGTAACGCTTTCGACTATCTCGTAAGCCGCTGCCTGAAAATCATCAACCTCGTTGCCCCACGCCCCAATCTCCCCAACCTGCGGAATCCGCCCCTGGCCCCCACCGAAAAAGCACCCTACCTGTTACGTAACAATTCGAGAACAGGCCCTTCCAAGAGACTTGCCCCAAAGGACAGTTTTCACTACGCTGGCACATAGTGGCTACCAAGCGCGTATCTTCAAAACTGACGGTTTGCATCCTGTCGCCGCACCCTCTGGTGCTGAGCGAATTCGAACGCGTCTTGTCGAAGGCTCAATTCAAAGTCGTCGTCAAGCAGCTCGAATCCACCCTCGCGCCCGACATGCGCAATTTCGAGCCGCCCGTCGCTCAGGTCTACGTAATCGATGGCCACGCCGCGCGTCCCGCTACCGGCGCTCTCTTGGCCAACCTTCTCGAACGTCATCCTGAGGCGCGCCTTATCGTCGTCGGCGAACAGCACACGGACGCCAACAGCTACCAACTATTGCGCCTCGGTGTGAAGGGTCTTCTCACTTACACGGAAGCGCGCGATCAGCTGGTCCGCGCCCTGCCCCTTGTCGCCAACGGCGGTTTCTGGGTTCCGCGCTCCGTCCTTTCCGGTTTCGTGGATTCTGTTCTCACCAGTCAGGGACGCCGTCTCAAAACTGATTCCGTCACCAACCTCAGCCGCCGCGAGCAGGAAGTCCTGGACTCCCTCCTCGAGAATCTCTCCAACAAAGAAATCGCCAGCAAACTTAACATCGCCGAGCGCACCGTAAAATTTCACGTCTCCAACCTTCTTAGCAAATTCGGCGTCCGCCGCCGCGCCGATCTGATACTTCTGACTTTCCAGCGCCGCATGTCAACCCCTTGAACTGTTCCTCGTCTCATCGACGGTCGCACTCTCCCGATACTTCCCGATTCTTGGCTGACAACCAGTCCCCATCCTGATAGTTTTGGAGCTGGCGCGAACGCAGTACAAATTTCACCCATGAAGGCGAGGTTATTTCCTTGAACGTTCTTGTCACCGGAGCCGCAGGTTACATCGGCAGCATTTGCACGGAGGTTCTCCTAGCCCGCGACTACCAGGTCATCGCTCTCGACAATCTTCAAGAGGGCCACGCCGCCGCCGTTCCTCCCAAAGCAATATTCCGCAAAGCCGATCTCGGCGTCCGATCCCAAATCGAAGAAGTCTTCTCCAAGCACCCGATTGACGCGGTAATGCATTTCGCGGGCGAAGCCCTGGTCGCCAAGTCTGTCCGCGAACCCAGCACGTTCTACGCTGCCAATATCGCCTGTGGCGTCAATCTTCTCGACGCTGTAACTCGCCACGGCGTCAAAAAATTCATTTTCTCATCCACCGCCGCCACCTACGGCGAACCCCACACCGTCCCCATCCCCGAAGATCATTCCAAAGACCCCATCAACCCCTACGGCAAATCCAAACTTCGCTTCGAAGAAATTCTCTCTGACTACCGCGGCTACACCGGCCTCCAGTACGCCACTCTCCGCTATTTCAACGCCGCTGGCGCTTCCGCCGAACGCGGCGAACATCATCGCGTCGAAACCCATCTCATTCCAAAAGTTCTCGACGCCGCGCAAGGCGTTATTCCCCACGTCGAAGTCTTCGGCTCGGACTACCCTACCCCCGACGGCACCTGTGTCCGCGACTACATCCACGTCCTCGATATCGCCGATTCCCACCTCCGCGCTCTCGAAGCCATAGAATCCGTTTCCGGCGAAGCCTTCAACGTGGGCAACAGCCGCGGCTTTTCCATCTTCGAAGTCCTCGACGCCGCCGAAAAGATCACCGGCCGCAAGATTTCTCGCAAAGTTTCGCCCCGCCGTCCCGGCGACCCCGCCGTCCTCGTCGCCAGCAAGGAAAAACTTCGCCGCGCCCTTGGTTGGGAAGCCCAACATTCTTCTCTCGAAGAGATCATCGCCTCAGCTTGGTCGTGGAAACAAAAACACCCGCACGGCTACGCCGAAGCAGCCTCACACCAGCCCTGACCCGAAAAGAAGTTCCTCGGTCACCGCAAAATCAAATTGTCGTTGATTGTCTTCCGGTCTATTGCGCCAATTCTTCGGCTTCGCCCTAAAAACACCCAGCTGGGTTTCCGCTCTACTCACTATTCACTACCCACTACTCACTCTCTATCAATCCGCGATCTTGTACCGAAAAATGCACCACAGCGCCTGCACGCCGTCTTTCCAGGTAATCTTCTTGCCTTCTTCGTACGTCCGTCCCGCATAGCTGATCGGCACTTCGTAAATCCGCCACTTGCCCTTCGAAATCTTCGCCGTAATTTCCGGCTCAAACCCGAACCGGTCCGACCGCAGCGTAATCCCTTGCAGCACCTCTTTGCGGAACACTTTGTAGCAAGTCTCCATGTCCGTCAGCTTCAAATTGGTCATCACATCCGAAAGCAGCGTCAAGACCTTGTTCGCCACATAGTGCCAAAAGTAATGCACCCGCTGCGGCCCGCCAAGAAATCTCGACCCAAACACCACGTCCGCCCGCCCGTCAATAATTGGCCCAACCAAACTCGGATAATCCTTCGGGTCATACTCCAAATCCGCATCCTGCACCAAAACAATGTCCCCGGTCGTCTCCGCAAACCCGCGCCGCAACGCCGCGCCCTTGCCCTGATTCTGCGCCTGAAAAAAAATCCGCAATTCCCGCACGTCCACGGGATCGCCGCCATCGTGCGCCGGAGCCCACGTCTCGCCTTTCCCCTGCGCCTGCATCATCGCTTCCAAATACTGCCGCGTCCCATCCGTCGAGCAATCGTCCACCACCACGATTTCCATGCGCATCCCCGTCTCCGAAACGCGCCGCAGGATCTCTTCCATCGTGGCTTTTTCGTTGTAAACGGGAATCACCACCGAAATCTTGGGGTTGTCCAACGCAGAAGGGTGTCGCCGCAGAGCGCACATTTTCAGCAACAGATTGTAGCGGCCCTCCACACGCGGAGTAAAGGCTGCCTGTGTCACATCCGTTTTCGCCATAGAACGGCTTCCCGCCGAACATCGAAGCGGTTATCCTATCTGTTGTTTGCGGAGCGCATCTATCCAGGAAGTGTGTTTCTCCTCCGCTTCTCTGTGCTCTCTGTGTACTCCGTGATCTTTGTGTAAAAATCTTATTCGTAGTTTTTTGCGCCGTCTCGCGAATCAATGACCACCTTCTTCATCCAACAATTCGGCTGCCGCGCCACCCAAGCCGACGGTGCCGCCCTCGAACGCCAACTCCTCGATCGCGGCTGCACCCCCGCCCCCGATCCCGCCTCCGCCGCCATCGTCGTCCTCAACACCTGCACAGTAACCGCCGCCGCCGACGCCCAAGCCCGCGACTCCGTCCGCAAAATCCACGCCCAAAATCCCGCCGCCCGCCTTATCGTCACCGGCTGCTATGCCCAACGCGCCCCCGAAGAACTAGCCTCTTTGCCCGGCGTCACCTGGGTCGTCGGCAATTCCCACAAACCCCAAATCCCCAATCTCATCGACGCACTTTCGACCGGCTCGCTGTCTGAAGCCTCAATCAATTCCCAGGCTGGCCCCTCAAACAATTTCGTCCCAACCGCCGCGCTGTTCCCCGATTCGCCAGACGTCCCGTTCCATTCCTTTGTAGGGGCGCAATTCATTGCGCCCCATCTCGGCAAAATTTCTAATCCCGACGACTCTCTTAATCACGCCAACATCCTCACGGGCGATATCTTCTCCCACCCCGAATTCCTCTCCGCCCCCATCCAAGGCGGCGAATCCCATCACACCCGCCCCATCCTGAAAATCCAGGACGGCTGCAACAACCGCTGCTCCTTCTGCATAATCCCCTTCGTCCGCGGCAAATCACGCAGCCTCCCTCCCGACCAGGTCATCCGCGAAATCCAAAAGCTCACCGCAGAACATCCACCCGAGCCCGCGAACCTAAAAGTGGGACAGCCAATCTTGGCTGTCTCCTCGTCTACCTCCTTTACCTCCTCTACGTCCCCCGCCCGTGAAATCCCAGTAGCACAGGCACTCCTGCCTGTGCCTGCCTCCTCCTCTACTTCCTTTACTTCCTTTACTTCCTTTACCTCCTCTACTTCCTCCACCTCCTCTACTTCCCCCGCCCGCGAGATCGTCCTAAGCGGCATCAACCTAGGCACCTACGGCCGCGACCTCTTTCCCCGCATAGAATTCATCGACCTCCTCCGCCGCATCCTCGACGAAACCCCCGTAGAACGCCTCCGCATCAGCTCCATCGAGCCCCTGGACGTCACCCAAGATCTCATCGACCTCTTCGCCGGCACCGACCGCATCGCCCAGCACTTCCACATGCCCCTCCAATCCGCCTCCGACCCCATCCTAGCCGCCATGCACCGCTGGTACCGCTCCGAACACTATGCCCGCCGCGTCCAGCTCATCCACGACCGCCTCCCCAACGCCGCCATCGGTGCCGACGTCATCGCCGGCTTCCCCGGCGAGACCGAGTCCGACCACGCCGCCACCCTCTCCTTCATCGACCGCCTCCCCTTCACCTACCTCCACGTTTTCTCCTACTCCCCCCGCCCCGGCACCAAAGCCGCCTCTCTTCCAGACCAGGTTCCCGCCACCACCATCAAGCGCCGCGCCCGCGAACTCCGCGCTCTCGGTGAATCCAAATCCGCCCACTTCCGCCGCGCGCAAATCGGCCGCACCCTCCGCGTCCTAACCCTCCACCGCAACGCAAGCGACGAACGTGACGGCGTCACCCCCGCCCTCTCCTCCAACTACCTCTCTTTTTCGATTCCTGGTAACCACCCTCACAATCGCTGGATAGAAGTCGAAGTCACGACCAACGATTCGGCGACTGTAAGTGCAAGCACCAACGACCGAATCGGCGCAACCTCTTTCGCCTGACATGAACGCTCAAGCGCGCCACAGTCAATTGCTGGACCAGTTTGTCGCGTGTTGGCAAAAACTTGATGGCCACGATCTGCGCGAAAGCATCGATGATCTCTCGTTCAGCCTTCCATTCGACTCGCCGCTCCGGGCAGATGATCACCACTGGCGTCCTTTGCAGCTTGCGACGGACAGGTCCATGCTGGAGGCCGTATACGCAAAGCTCCCTGCGCGCTTTCCTCCCCTCTACGAAGAGCTCGTCCTCTCCTACCGGTGGCTGGAAGTCGATCTGCAACGGTACCGCCTGCACTCCAACCCACCCGGCGCTGATCTCTCCGGCGTTCTCGGCAGAATTCTCAAAGATAAATTTTTGTCAGGATTCTTGCTCAAGAATGGCTACATCCCCTTCGGCAAGGGCGGAGATATGGACTACGATCCTGTCTGTTTTGATCTAAAGGCACGAAAAAAGAATCGAGAATTCGAAATCGTGAAAATCGATCACGAAGAAATCTTGTGCAACGAACGAATCCGAGTCGTAGCGAAACTCGCTCATTCATTCGAAGAGCTTGTCCTCCAAACCATTCAACTTGCTGCCAAGCCTGCTTGATTCGCCTCGGTCGTCCCTCAGCTCACTTCTCCGTGCCCTCTGTGCTCTCCGCGTCCTCTGTGTAAAATGTTTTTCCGCTCCTCTTCTTTACGTCCTTACTTCTTTACTTCTCTTTTCATCAGCCTTCGAATATCACCTGTGCCAACGCCTGCGCCTCCGTATGCGTAATACTCAACGCAATCCTCTTCACCCCCAACTCCTCCGCAATCTTCCTCGCCTCGCCATCCAACCGGATCGTCGGCCGCCCGCCCTTCTCCCGCACCACCTCGAAATCCACCCACCGCACCCCCCGCCTCCACCCCGTCCCCAAAGCCTTCATCGCCGCCTCTTTCGCCGCAAACCGCCCCGCAAACCGCTCATACTTATTCTTGAACCGCTCGCAATACTCTCTCTCCCCCGCCGTATACACCCGCCGCAAAAACGTCTCCCCATACCGCTCAATCGCCTTTTGAATCCGCCCCACCTCCGCCAAATCCACTCCCATCCCAATGATCAATGTCACTCCCCGTAGGGGCACGATACATCGTGCCCCATTTGCCCAAGTCTCCGACATCCGTAGGCCGCCCCACCGAGGGCGAATCTTCTTCTCGCCCATCGGCCGTTTGCGAATGCCCTCGCGAAGCCTCCGCCAACGCTATTTCTTGACGGTCGCTCCTGCCAGTTCCGCCACCGCCGCCAGCGTAGTCTGCGTCGCATTCAATCCCAGCCGGAAGTCCGCATCCGAGTACGTCTTGTACAAGTCCGTCGGCTGGTGCCATTGCGGATCCCATCCGTTTCCAATCTGCGTACCGCGCTCGTTTTCTCGCACGCTTAGCGAAGGCACCACGTCCATGAACGAACTCGAATCCGTATTCGTCATGTGGCTGCTCACCGACGCCGGATAATCCGTCGCGTACTTCTCATCGGCTCGCTCCAGCGCCCACGCCAAGGCCTGCGACTCCGCCGCAAACTTCGAGTTCGTCTGAAACTCAATATTGACGTCCGCCTCCGGCCGCTGCTCTTTGCTCATCGTTCCATCCGCCCGCGGCATCCCGTGATCGAAGAGCATCATATCGTGCGTAATCATTCCCAGCCATTTCGGCTCCGGGTAACGCCCCGAGCCCGGCGGATCCTCTTTGCCTTGTAAACTCTGCCGCTGCTGCACATACGCCTGGCTGCCGTTCAATCCTGTCTCCTCGTTGTTCCACAGGATGAATCGCACCGACCGCTCCGTTCGCACGTCTGGACTGCTCAACACACGAGCCACTTCCATCACCAGAGCGGTTCCCGACCCGTCGTCATTGGCCGCCTCGCCCCACCCGATGCCGTCCATGTGCCCGCCGATGATATACATTTCCTCGGGATGGCTCGTTCCAATCTTCGTGCAATAAACTTCTTCGCGTTCCCCCGGCGTGGACTCCTGCGAATCGAGCTGGCGTAGCTTCTCATCCGGCTGCTTGTTCGCATCCGTATTCACTCCCGTCGGCGTGCGATTCCCTCGGGGTCGTCCACCGCCGGCCGCGACCGGCGCCTGCCCTGCGGGCGGAGGCGTACGCGGGGCCCGCGGCGGCCCGGGCTGATAGTCGTACTTCAGCCGCTCCGTGTTCGTGCAGCCATAACTCTTCAGTTGCGCCTCGATCCAATCCACCGCCTTACGATTCCGGTCCGTCCCCTGCCGCCGATCCCCAAACTGTGTCAACCCCTTAATCGTGGTCTTATACCGCTCCAGCTCCAGCCGCCCCACCAGCCCCGTGATCGTCTCGGACCTCGCAGTCTGGCTCGCCGACGCCGTCTCCGTCGACTGCCCCCAAGCTCCCGGACTCACCGCAACTCCGATCACAACCACCGCCGCAATCAACAATTTCCATCCCATGTCCTCTCACCTCCGCCAAATCCATTCCCATCACTACGGTCGCAGATGTTCTTACTCTACTGTGACCAACTGCATCGCCAGAACGCAGAACTATATACTCAATGCCCGAGCACTCGCGAGTATGCCGGCCAGGCGCTTCTTTACATCCGGTTTCGGCTCGGCATCCACCGCCCTTTCGACCGCAGCTCGCATTTCAGAACTCCAGGACTTTGGATCCCATGCGGAAAGTGCGTTGATCGCCGTGTTGCGATTCCGAACTACAGGACTGCGCAGACCTGTCCTGATCATTTTCCATCCATGCCCAGGAAAACGGCGGAGATCCTGCAATACCCAATCTAGAGCTTGGTGTGGTTGGAAATTCGCCCCCAAGCCCAATTCATCTCCGGGACCGGTTTCGATTCGATCGAATGGCAAAACCAACTCCACAAAGGTCAGCACTTCGTTTAGTCGGCTCTCGTCCGTTTGCTGCATCAGCCGATACCAAGAGGACGATGTTAGTGGATTGGCCCGAACTCTCGAGAAATGCAATTCCCAGGTGTCAATCGAAAGCACTTGCGCCGCTTCGTCGCCTTCATCGAAAATCTGGTCATTTTCACTGGCAAGCGCGTCAGCGATTTTTGATCGCCAGCTCTCGCGGCCTAGCACATCGTCGACGAGTGACTGCATGTTTGCACGCCGGGAATTACTCCATTGCTTCTGATCCCGCTTTTCCCATCCGTCTGTCTGGGCCAAGAACCACTTCAATCTATCCACGGCCAGAAGATGTCGCAGACCGAGATCAGTCTGCGACCATACAAGGTTCAGATAACTCTCGCAGGCGTCTCCGGAATGCTCATAGTCGTCTATGTCCTCCGCCGGTCCACCAGCAATCAAGGCGCGGATAATGTCCGCAGCTGCATCTAGGAGAACGGGATCGACAAACTGTTTATTAAGAGCTTCATGGAGTTTCCCAGCACGCGCGCAAATGCAGGCAAGGTATTCGTTCATGACCTCGTTTCTAAAGCCCTCGCGTAGCATCCAGGCCTGTATCTCCGGATCCTTGGTATCTTTCAGACGACTAACGATTTGCACTCGGCCCCAGCCATGGACTTCTTTGGCTAAATCCCACAGAGCTTTCTCTGGATACTCAGAAACTCGTGCCAGGGCAATGCTAGCGAAAAGAGTGAACTCCTCTGATTTACCGAGTGTCTTAAGAAGCTCCGAATCCTGCGCGTTTCCGAACGTCCCAATTAATGCCAATCCAAACTTGACCGCTTCGCGGTGGCCCGCGCGACTGGCAAAATACCGTCCGATCTCGCAGATACGCGTGCCGTTACGGGCGTGAGTTGAATCTTTCAATCGCTCTAACACCGCGTCGATACAGCCGACAAGACCATCCTCAACGACAGCCTCGTAGAGAGTTTTTAGGGACTTGTTGTCGGTTCGCTGTTCCAATGATTCAAGGGTGCTGACTATCGTAAAGACTCTCTTTTCTTTCGCAGCGCCTTCCGCCTGCTGTCCAAGAACGCCATCCATCGCACCGCCGATCCAACGTAAACTGTTTGGCTTAAATACTATTTCCTCGTCTGGAAGTGGTTCAAGGACACCACTGCAGATTTGATTGTAAATAGATTTCAACTCACCCCACGGAGGAGTAAGGGAGTCCAGTGACCAAGGCCGTTTGTCGAACAAGCGAAACATGTACAACTCTCAAATTCCGAGATTAATCTCAATTCATTCCGTTCTTTCTTTCGCGCCATTATACTTATACCCTTATGCCCCCAGCGAAATCCTCTTCGCCGAAACTCGCCGTCCGCAAGTCTCGCATCGCATCCGCGCCCGCAACCAACTGGACCACCCGCACTTCCAACGGCCTCCGCATTCTCCAAGTCCCCGCCTTCTCCAAACTCCCCTGGCTGATCCACGCCTTCAGCACCGCTCCCGGCGGCATCTCCCCACTAGAAAACGAGAAAGTCCTCAACCTAGGCTTCACCGACTGGGACACCCGCGAAAACGTCCAAGAAAATCGTCGCCGCTTCCAAAGAGCCGTTGGTGCCGAGGCTCTCCCGCTAATCGCCCTAAAGCAATTCCACTCCGACGTAATCCACCTCTTTGACACCGCCTCCACCGATCCGTGCCGTGGCGACGCCAGCATCACCAACCGCCCCGGCCTCCTCCTAGCCATCCAAACCGCCGACTGCGTCCCCATCCTCCTCGTCGACCCCAAAAAACGCGCCATCGCCGCCATCCACGCCGGCTGGCGCGGCACGCTAGCCCGCATCGCCGCCAAAACCATCGGCAAAATGCAAATGCACTTCGGCACCAACCCCCGCGATCTCCTCGCCGCCATCGGCCCCAGCATCGGCCCCTGCTGCTACGAAGTCGGCACCGAAGTCGCGACCCAATTCCTCTCCCAATTCCCAGATGCCCCCACCTACTTCGACGAATTCCGCACCGGCGACGAGCCCAACCCCATCCAGTGGCTCAACATGATGCCCCCCGGCCACCAACCCCCTCCCAAGGGCGTCCTCCTCGACCTCCGCAAAGCCAACCGCTCCCAGCTCCTAGCCGCCGGCCTCCGTCTCCAAAACATCCACACCATCGACCTCTGCACCGCCTGTCGCCCCGACCTCCTCTTCTCCTACCGCAAACAAGGCCCCCAATCCGGCCGCCTCATGTCAGTAATCGCCCTCCGCCCCTAGGTTAGGCTCACGCTGTAGGGGCCGGGCTTGTTTACCCTGAGCCTCGAAGGGCCCTGCCCGCTTTATTCCCATTTTGGTGCTTGACAAAATCTTATTTCTGTCGTACCATATCTCTTGGGTAATTACGTGACCGCGTCTGTAGCGCCAGCATCTCGCTGGCGTTTTTGCTTCCTGGGCACCCTTTGCGCCTAAGTCCTTATATTCACAACAATTACAAACGCGGGCGCTCTTGGCCCGTCTTAACCCGAACAAGCCCTTTAGAAACAACATTTGCAGGGATTCCCTGTAAACGTTGATTCTAATAGAGTTAGGTGGCACGTTAAGTCTTTTAGATGCAACACTTACACGAAAACAGGGGAGGGGAGGTGTTCTTGGTCCTTTGGCTATCCAATGCTCGCCGCCGAAGGTTGGGCATTCTCAATCTGCGTCAGCGCCAATTGACCGCATGCCGCCATCACGTCTCGCCCCCGCGAATACCTCACAAATGCCGGTATGCCTCGATCCACCAAAATGCGCCGAAACTCCTCAATCCGCTCCGCCGAAGACTCCCGGTATGGCAGCTCGCCCGGATTCCAAGGGATCAAATTCACCTTCACGCTCTTCAGCGGCGCCAGCAACCGTACCACCCGCCGCGCATCCTCCGCCGCATCGTTCACATCACCCAGCATCACGTACTCAAACGTCAAATGTTCCCACGGACGCAGCGGATATTTCTTGCAAGCGTCCAGCAAAACGCTCAGCGGATACTTCTTATTAATTGGTATCAAAGCATCGCGCTGCTCATCGTTCGACGCATTCAAAGAAATCGCCAGCTTAGGCCGCGCCTTTTCCAGCCCCAGCCGCTCAATCCCCGGCACAATCCCGCTAGTCGAAAGCGTCACATGCTTCGCCGAAATCCCCACGCCCTCCGGGTCCAGCAGAATCCGCAACGCCGCCATCACCGCCTCAAAGTTCAAAAGGGGCTCTCCCTGCCCCATCAACACAACATTGGTTTGTATGGGATCGCGCTGTGTGATTCCCGCGACGGTTTGCGGAACGGTTTGCGTAGCGCCGGGCTTTAGCCCGGCATCTTCCTCCCCGGCCTTCGCATCACTCCTTGCCTCTCGCCCGCGCCGATCCTCTTCCAACGCCACAAGCACCTGCCCCAAAATCTCCCCCGCCGTCAAATTCCGAATCAACCCAAGCCGCGCGGTCAAACAAAACTGGCAATCCACCGCGCACCCCGCCTGCGTGGAAACACAAATCGTCTGCCGCCCCTCGCTAGGCATAAACACCGCCTCGACCGACGCCGCCTTCAATGCTCTGCTTCTTCCACCTCCTCCGATCTTCTCCGTGACCTCCGAGTCCTCGGCGGTCTCTGCGTTAATTCCTTCTTTTTCCGTCCCGCCGAGTCCAAACAAATACCGCACCGATCCATCGGTAGACTCAAAACGTTGTTTCACGACAGGCAAACTAATCGTCGCCTCCGCCGCCAATCGCGCACGCAGAGCCGCCGGCAAATTCGTCATGCCCGCCAGCGCAAACTTCCTCTCCGCATACAGCGCATGGTATATCTGCCCGCCGCGATACGCAGGCTCCGCCATCGCCGCGCACATCTCGCGCAGCTCATCCTTCGATTTTCCAAGCAGTTCCATGAATATTCCCGCGACTCCCTCGTCGCTCGGCGCAACCCAAATCACCCTACAGAATATCGTGTTTCGCTCACGAATTTCTGCTTTGCGTGTTTCTCCGCTTCTTTTCGGCGTTATACTTTTCCTGCCATGTCAAAACAACTCGCCGTCGAGCAACTCGCCATCGCTGACTGGGTCAAAGGCCTCGCATCAATCCCCGATCGCGCCTTCTCGCTCGAAAACGTTCAGGACTTCATCATCCACCATGCCGTGCGCCCCGAAACGCTCGAAAAATATCTCTTCTTCTCCAAAGGCAATTACACCCGCAATCTCATTTTCAAAAACGATCTCTTCGAGTGCATGACGATCTGCTGGGAAGTCGGCCAGCACAGCCGGATTCACAATCATCGTGATCAAAATTGCTGGATGTCCGCTCCCATCGGCCGCCTGAAAATCCAGAATTTTCGCGTCGAACAAAAAGACGCCTCCTGCGGCACCTGCAAAATCGTTCCCACGGAAATCTACGAAATGGATGGAGCGCATCCCGTCCACGTCAATCCTCTAGAGCCCGTCCATCAAGTTCTGAACTTGCCCGAATTCAATCAGCGCGCCGTAAGCATCCACGTCTATTCCAAGCCCTTCGACAGTTGCGAAGTCTATCAGCGCGAACGCGGCACTTACGGCGACGTCCCCCTCCACTACACCAGCGAATTCGGCAAGCTCCACCCCGACGAAAAGCTCCTGTAGCACTTTTTGTAGCACAGACACTCCTGTCTGTGCGCCCTCAGCCGTCGTCGAAATGTTCAGGAAAACACAGGCTTTAACATGAGAGGTGTTCAAAGCCGGCAGCGCCGCGAACCGCCCAGGATGTTTGCGATTCGCAACTATAAGCAGTTGCGAAAAACAAGTTACTCGAAGCGCGGCTTCCGCTTCTCACTTCGACACTGCCTGTGCCACAATTAGTTATGGCAACCGCCACGGAAGTCCGTGACATCCAAAAGCACGTCCTCGGCAACGGCCTCGTCGTCATCACCGAGACTATGACGCATGTTCGCTCCGTCTCGGTCGGCGTGTGGGTCCGCAACGGCTCCCGCCGCGAAGTCCCCGAAGAAAACGGCCTGGCCCATTTCATCGAGCACATGGTCTTCAAAGGAACCGAACGCCGCTCCGCCGAAGCCATCGCCCGCGAAATGGATTCGGTAGGCGGTATGCTCGACGCGTTCACTTCGAAAGAACAAATCTGCTTCAACGCCAAAGTCCTCGATGACCATCTGCCCATCGCCTTTGACGTCATCGCCGATCTCGTTCTGCGTCCCAAGTTCGATTCCGACGACGTCAAGAAGGAGCGCCAAGTCGTCCTCGAAGAAATCAAGATGGATTTGGACAATCCCGAATATCTCCTTCACGACATTTTCACGCGCGGCTTCTGGCCAGAACATCCGCTCGGCCGCCCCATTCTCGGCACGCCGGAAACCGTTCGCGGCTTCAACCGCGCTCATCTCGTGGAGCGCTTCCGCGACTGGTTCGCGCCCGACCATCTGGTGATCACCGCCGCGGGAAACGTCACGCACGAAAAAGTGTTGGACCTGGTGCAGCGCGAGTTCGGCGATCTTCGCCCCGCGCGCACGCTCGAAGATCACACCGCTCCTTCAACACAAGCACCCATTCATCTCGAAACCAAGCGCGACCTCGAGCAAGTCCATCTTTGCATCGGCGTCCCGGCGCTTCCTCTCGGCCACGAAGCGCGTTTCGCCGCCGCCGTCCTCAACAATCTTCTCGGAGGCGGCATGTCTTCGCGCCTTTTCCAGAACATACGCGAAAAAGAAGGTCTGGCATACGCCGTCTTCAGCGAGCTCACGCCTTACTCCGACGCGGGCATGTTCACCGTTTACGCCGGCACCGCGAAAGAAACCGTCGGCCAGGTCATCGACCTCACCATCAAAGAATTTCGCGCCATGAAAGAATCGCCCGTCAGCGATGAAGAGCTCACGCGCGCCAAAAATCATCTCAAGGGTTCGCTCATGCTCTCCCTCGAATCCACCACCTCGCGCATGTCAAATCTGGCCCGCCAGGAACTCTACTTCGGCCGCTTCTATTCCCTCGATGAAATCCTCGCCTCCATCGAAACCGTCACCCTCGCCGAAGTGCAATCCCTGGCCCACGATTTCTTCCGCCCCGACCAAATCGCTGTCACCGTCCTCGGCCCCCTAAACGGCTTCACCCTCGACCGCTCCCGCTTGTCCTGTTAGATACTTGTCGACACTGCAGCTCATTGATAGGCTGAAGACTTCACGGGTTCAATCGAAACCTTTTTATTCTGCAGCAGGAGAACTATGACCTGCCCCATCTGTGGTTTTGAGCTTGACTCAGCAGGGAACTGCGCTCGTTGCGCAAAGCCATCAGTTCCCGCTGCGTCGGCCGTCGCTTCTCCTCCGTCAGGCGATCCGTTCCTGCCCGCCGCGACGGAAGGTCCAACCAATCGCTGGAGAGACCCGCTTTTTGCGTTTCTCTCAACTATTCTTCTTGTGCCTGTGGTCGGTTTGAATTATCTGCGAGCTCTACGCTGGGCCGGGGTAATTAATGCGGAATCCTTCGGCTACATGATGGGCGGCGTCTTGATGAGTTTGCTGTTAGGTCTGCTCGCGATGTTTCTTGTGCAAAAGGCGCGTCGCAAGAAAGCGGAGCCTGCCTCCAAGACTTTAGGTGTCGTCTCAATCGCGTTGCTCTTCAGCATGTTTGCTTTCACCGGTGAGATTGCCAGCCGGCACGGTGGCACCACATCCGATGCCTATCACAAGGCCGGTAACCTTCTGAAAGAAGCCGCCGGAAAACAGCCCGTCGGCAAAGACGCGAATTGGTGGGACGCTCCGACGAGAGATTTTTTTCAAGACATCCTGCAAATGAACCAGAAGTACTCAGCGGAAGCCACCGCGCTCGATAGTTCCGCCGTCAAAGATCTGTACTCCTCCAGTTCCTACGGCGGCAAAGTGCACATGGAAAAGGTGATTTCGCAACTGCAAGCCGCGCTGGCAGTGGACGAGAAGTATGCGTCCCTGGATCCGATCATAAAGAAAATGGACGATCGCGTCGCCGCAGTGGATGCTTCCGAGAGTGAAAAACAAGCTTTCCTGAGGGGCATGAAGAACAGCATGGAGAAGAGCCTCGCCCCGCGCAACGAGTTGGTTCGCACCGAGGAAGTCTGGATGAAAAGCACGATCGACTTGTACAAGTTTATCATCGCGCACACGAATGACTATTCCATTCGAGACAACAAGCTTTATTTTCGAAATCATGCCGTGAGGGACGAATTCACGTCCCAACAATCCAAGGCCATCGCGCTTCACGAAAACTTCCTGAAGGCCAAAAGCGCGTTTGAGGAATCGCGAAAAAACAAAATGGACCAGATGGGCGTGGCTCCTTCCGATTTGACGCCATCCCAACTCGGGAAACCCCATTAGTCTCTATTCGCGACGTTGTTAGCTCCTCGATTTGATACGAATTCTTCTTTTCGCGTTGACGGGCGGGAATCGAAATGCCATCATTCTGAAAATTCGTTTGTGTGATATTTTGTAGTGCAATTGAGGGCAAAGCGATCGGCTTGCGGGTTTCCATACTGGCGTCAGGCAGCTCGGGCAACATTACACTGCTCGAGACGCAGCGCACCCGACTCCTCGTGGACTGCGGCTTGGGCAAACGCGAAACTCTGGCGCGTCTCGCGGCCGTCGAATTGAGCATCGACCACATCGACGGCATCCTTATCACTCACGAGCACTTCGATCACTGCAACGGTCTTCCCCAAATGCTTGGGCTTTGGAAAGCGCCGCTTTACGTCACGGAGCCTACGATGGACGCGCTGAACCGCGCCTTGCCCGATCGGCTTGCGAAGCGTTTGCGCGGCGTGGAAACCATTCAAGCCGGCCAGCATTTCACTATCGGCGATATTGATGTCCACGCGTTTCAAATTCCGCACGATGCCGCCGATCCGATCGGCTTCACGTTTCGCACCAATGGCACGAAGATGGCGCTCGTCACCGATCTTGGCTACATGCCCGAGCTGGTCAAAGTTCATCTGCGCGACGCCGATTGTTTACTGCTGGAATCGAATCACGATTTGGACATGCTCAAAGTAGGGCCGTATCCGTGGGTCGTCAAGCAGCGGGTTCTCAGCCGCACCGGCCATCTCTCGAATCATGCCGTGAGCGAATATCTTTCCGACCCGGAAGGTTTTGACGCCCGCGCGCGGTATCTTGTCCTGGCGCATCTCTCGCAAGAAAACAATAATCCCGACCTCGCGCGCCTTTCTGCGGAGGAAGCCCTCAATCGCCGCCCCGCCGAATGCGCCTTTCATGGCGAGTTGCTGATCGCTTCGCAAGAAAAGCCGCTCAGGCCGCTCGAACTTTAGCCCACGGATTAAATCGATCCATAAACCTGTCATTCCCGTCTAGCGCTGAGCGCAACGACTGCAGGAAAAAGCAGATTCCTCGCTACTCTCGGAATGACAGACTTGCTTGGATTGCGCTGGGGGCGACAAATTTGTTCGGGCTACAAATTAGAAATTTGACTCGCTTTTTCTACGGCGCTCTTCTAGACTTAGAGTGTTCTTGGTAGAGGTGCGGAGGCCATGAGTAGCCGGGTGAGCAGTTCCGATCAGCTTCGGACGCCGCGGCAAAAGGGGCCAGGTTGTTATAGTCCGCCGAAATCGCAACGGTAGCTGTTGCCGCCGCGGTTGGGGAACAGGTCTAAGGCCTGTCCACTGTCATCCGTTTAGATGGCCGCATTGCGGCCAGTGCTAAAGCCGGATGGAGCGCTATCGAGAGGCAGCAGCCTCGAGCGGTACTTCGCGGTTCCTTCCTTTCGTTTCGCTCCCTCCAGAAACGCCGGCTGAATGAATCTTTTCGAACTTACGCGCGCGCTCGTCGATATCGAATCGACGACCAACCACGAGCAGAATGTGGCGGACTATTTGTTCGTGCAACTGTCGATGCTTGCGGCGCGAAGTAACGGGCGCCTGGAACGCATTGCGGTTGAGCCGGGCCGCGACAATCTTTTTGCGAGCTGGGGCAAGCCCATTGTCACGCTTTCGACTCACATGGATACAGTGCCGCCGTTCTTTCCATCGCTCGAAGACGCGGAATTCATCTGGGGGCGCGGCTCGTGCGACGCGAAAGGCATCATCGCCGCGATGATTGCTGCGGCGGAAAAACTTCTCGACTCCGGCGCAACAAATCTCGGGCTGCTCTTCGTCGTCGGCGAAGAGCGCAACAGCGCGGGCGCAAAAGCCGCGGCTGCGAATCCTCGTGGCACGCGCTTTCTGATTAATGGCGAACCTACCGAAAATCAGCTTGCGCTCGGCTCAAAGGGCGCACTCCGCTTCGAGGTCACCGCGCATGGAAAACTTGCGCACTCCGCTTACCCTGAACTAGGTCATTCTGCAATTCACTCGCTGCTCGATGCTTTGCGCGCCATCCGTCTAATTCCGTTGCCGGAAGATCCGTTGCTCGGCCGCAGCACGCTTAATATCGGCACCATCTCCGGCGGCCGCGCTCCCAATGTCGTCGCCGACCACGCGCAAGCCGAAATCATGTTTCGCACCGTGGGCGACCCAGCGGAAATTCGAGAGGCCGTGCTGGCTGCCACTGCGGGACGCGCGGAAGCCCGCGAAGTTTTGCACACGCCCGCGATGCGGCTTTCGGCGTTCGACGGACTTCCCACGACCGTTGTGGCTTTCGCCACGGACATTCCCACATTTGACGGCGCGTGGGGACAGCCTTTTCTGATCGGGCCGGGCAGCATCCATCTGGCGCATACGGCCGAAGAGCGCATCCCGAAAAAACAATTGTCCGAAGCGGTTGAGATTTACGCGCGCATGGCGAGGCAACTTCTCGCGACAGGAGCCGCGCAAGCATGAGCCAGGGGCTCGCCATTGTCGGCTACGGAAAAATGGGCAAGCTCATCGAGCACCTTGCGCCGGAGTATGGTTTTGAGGTGCGCGCAAAATTTTCCGGGGGCGACAACCCCGGCGGAACAGGACTGTCGCACGAAACACTGCGCGGCGTTGATGTCGCCGTGGAATTCACGACACCAGTAGCAGCGTCAGTAAATATCCGGCGCCTCGCTGTGGTTGGAGTGAATTGTGTCGTAGGCACGACTGGCTGGATCGAGCAGCTTCCCGATGCGCGCGAAGCTGTCGAGCATGCAAAGACCGGCCTCGTTTGGGCGGCAAATTTCTCCGTGGGCGTGAATGTTTTTCTGCAGATCGTTGCGCAGGCCACCGCACTCTTCGCCAAACATCCGGAATACGAAGCGTGGGGCTGGGAGATTCATCATTCCGCAAAAAAAGACGCGCCTTCCGGCACACTCAAAAAACTCGCCGACGAGATGCGCGCAGCGGGTTATTCGCGGCCCATTAGCCTGAGCTCAAATCGGGCGGGCGCGATTCCTGGCACGCACGAAATCGGATTCGACTCTGTTGCGGACACCATTACGTTTCGCCACACGGCGCACAGCCGCGAAGGATTTGCTCGCGGCGCTCTACAAGCAGCGCGGTGGGTCGCCGGGAAAAAAGGATTCTACGAGTTCAAGGAGATCCTCGGCGAATTGACTTGAAGGATCTTCGTGGCTGCGGCCTTTAGGCCGCTCGTTGGCGTCCCAAGGGACGCCAGTACAAAACCCGAAGAGGCCGGCCTAAAGGCCGGCGCTACGGGACCGCGATTTTCGGCAGCACGACGTTTAGACAAAGAAGGAGAAACACCATGTTTACCGGAACAGGCACTGCGCTCGTCACTCCATTTCGGCGCGATGGTTCACTGGATGAACCAACGCTGCGGGCGCTGATCAAGCGACAGATCGATGCAGGCATTGATTTTCTGGTGCCGTGCGGCACGACCGGCGAAAGCCCCACGCTTACGCACGAGGAGCATTTGCGCGTCGTCGAGATCGCCGTGGAACTGGCGAAGGGACGCGTGCCGGTTCTCGCGGGCGCGGGCGGCTACAACACAGCCGAAGTCATCGCGCTTGCACGCGAGCTTGCCGAAATCGGTGCCGACGGAATTCTTTCCGTCACGCCTTATTACAACAAGCCGACACAGGAAGGGCTGTTTCAGCACTACCGTGCGATCGCCGAGGGGATTACGCTTCCGATCGTTGTCTATAGCGTGCAAGGACGAACCGGCGTGAACGTGGAACCGGCAACGGTGCGGCGGCTCGCTGCGATTGAAAACATCATCGGCATCAAGGAAGCTTCGGGGAATATTTCGCAGATGGCTGCGATACTGAATGCCGTCCCGGACAACTTCATCGTGCTCAGCGGCGACGACGCGATCACGCTCCCGATAATTTCGCTTGGCGGACGCGGCGTCATTTCCGTCGTGTCCAACGAAATTCCGGCAGACATGGCGCGGCTGACGCGGCTCGCGCTCGAAGGCGATTTTCAGGGCGCGCGGCAAATTCACCGGCGCGTGCATCCGTTAATGGAAGTAAACTTCGTGGAGTCGAATCCGATCCCCGTAAAGGCGGCCATGGCGCAAATGGGTTTGCTGGAAGCGGTCTGGCGTTTGCCGCTCGTTGCGCCGAAAGCGGAAAACGAGGCGCGCATTCGCGCCGTGCTGGAATCGCTGGAGCTTGTCGAGAGCACCACGCTGCCGCGTGAGAGAGTGCATGCTGCCGCAGCAAGTTGAACGATTGTTTGACGAGCCTCCGGCTCAATACAACGAAGAACATTTCCGGCTCTTCCGGGAATTCAAGGCCGCCGTAAATCGCGGGGAAGTGCGCGCGGCAGAGCCGGAAGCTGGGTCGCCGACGGGCTGGCGCGTCAATGCGTGGGTGAAAAAAGGAATCCTGCTCGGCTTTCGCATGGGCTCCATCGTCGACATGTCCGTCGACTCCGCGCGGCAGCCTTTCATTGATAAATCCACGTATCCCGTCCGCCCGATCACGACGGCTGACGGTATCCGCATCGTGCCTGGAGGCTCGAGCATTCGCGATGGCTCGTACATCGGGCGCGGCGTCGTTTGCATGCCGCCGATGTTCGTCAACGTAGGCGCGTACGTTGGCGATGGCACCATGATCGATTCGCACGCGCTGGTCGGCAGTTGCGCGCAAATCGGACGCAGCTGCCATATTTCCGCGGGTTCGCAGATCGGCGGCGTGCTCGAACCGGTGGGCGCAATGCCGGTGATCATTGAAGACGAGGTGCTGGTGGGAGGGAATTCCGGCGTTTATGAAGGAACGGTCGTGAAGCGTCGCACGGTGCTCGGCACCGGAACGATTCTGAATCGCTCGATTCCTGTGTACGATCTTGTGCGCGACGCGGTGTACACCGCGAGTGAAACTTCGCCGCTCATCATTCCCGCCGAAGCTATCGTCGTTCCCGGCTCGCGCGCCGTCTCGCACCCTGTCGGCGCCAAGCACGGTCTGAGCTTGCAATGCGCCGTCATCGTCAAATACCGCGACGCTAAAACCGATTCGCGCCTCCAGCTCGAAGATCTGCTGCGCTAGGTCCTAGCGCGACAGCACTTGCTCAAAAAACTCGAGCGCGCGGGGATCGTTGGATTGTCCGAGCCAGAACATCGCTTGTTTGCGCACTTCGCGGTTGCGGTTTGTTTTGGCTACTTCGATGAGTTTTGGGACGCCTTCGTCTTTGGGCATTTGGCTTAATGCGAAGACGGCTTTCTTTTTCACGTCCGTGTCGGGATCATTTTCGATCGCGCCGGTGATTGCGCCCATGGCTTTTTGTCCTGCTTTTTGCGCCAGCCAGAAGAGCGCTTGGCCGCGGACGTGTGTGCTTTCGTCCTCTTTGGCCATGCGGATCATTTCGTTCAGCGCTTCCGGCTCGTGGCTTACGGAGAGCGCGAACGCTACCTGCGAGCGGACTTCGGGGCTGGGATCGCTCTTCGCCATTTTTTGGAGCAGCAGCTCGCCGGCTTTACCGCGTGAGGCTCCCAGCCAGAAGGACGCATGCTTGCGAAGTTGCTCCGGCTGATCCGCGGCGACGAACGATTCGAATGCGCGGTCGGCTGACGGATCGGCATGGAGCGCAATCGCTGATAACGCGCCCTGGCCGATCTCGTGTGCACCGTGGCCTTCGAAAGTCGCTTTGTGAACGAAATCTGCGAGCAGCGCTATGCTCTGCGCCGGTTGCACACCTGTCAGCCAGATGAAAGGCAGGCCGCCTGCGTCCAGCGTGCAATTTTCCGAAGCTTCTCGAATACGCATGACCTGTTTGCCTTCGAGGCGGATGAGCACGACAAGCTGCCGCGAGCCTTCCAGTTGCACCGTTCCACCGGTTGGGTCTTTTTGCGTGGTCGTGCTGGTGACGCCACTTTCTTTTTCGAGGCGGCATGTGCCGCAGCCACCGTAGCCATCGTTGAAATTTCCGCAGCAGACGCTGCGGTCGCCGACGATTTCCGGGACGCTATACGCTACCCATTCTGGTTTGTCGGCTTGCGCTTCGATGCCACGCAGAGTGTCGGCAAAAGCGCCGTTCACTGCACCCGTCTCGATTTTCGCGTTAATCACCTGCGGCGTATCGCTCGACTGTCCTGCTTGCAAAGCAGCGGCTGCGAAAAGCGCCGCTGCCAGAGCTGACTGCCTGATTAGGAAAGTGCGCAAAGTCTTCATATCCACCTCACGACTGCTTCCATATTCGAGACCCTCTGTATGGGACCAACCAAGAATCACAAGTCAACAATCACCATGCACCAGTCACTTCCCAACTCACTTCTGCAAAATCTCCATCAGATAGTCGTTCCCTTCTTTCGAATTCATCAGCGCGAGCTTGGATACCGCGGTCTTCTTCAGCTCCGGATCTTTTTCGCTTCGCGCGATGGTCACCAGCCCGTGCGCGTTTCCTTGAATGAAGAGTGCGTTAAGCACTGCTTCTTTGTTCTCGCGGTCGGTTTCTTTCGAGTAAATCGCCAGCAGCGCTTCCTTGGCATCGGGCGAACCGACCAAACCCAGATTGCGGATGGCTGAGCGGCGAACTTCCGCGTCCTTCTCTCCTTGCGCGGCTTCCGACAGGAATTTGGCGTCGCCGGTGAGGAAGAACGCTTGCAGGATGTCCTTTTTCACTTCCGGCGAAGTCTCGGTCTTGTAGAGTTCCCGCAATTCATTCGGTGCATGAACGATACCGAGCTGACGAATGGCTTCCGCGCGCAGGGACGCATCTTTTTCGCCTTTCGCCGCTGCGAGCAGGTGCTCTTTGTCGCCGCCGATCATGTAGCTGCGAAGAATGGCGCGCTTGATGGACGCATCGCTGGTAGAAGCATAAATCTCGGCAAGCGTTTGCCTCGATTTCTGCCCGCCAAACATTCCCAGATATTGGACGGCCCTCCGCTGCAGGTCTGGATTGCTCTGCCCTTTCGCGATTTTTGCAAGAACCTCTTGCGCTTGCGGCGAACCGTTTTGCCCGAGTAGGAAAAGTGCATTGGACTTGAGCTTTGGGCTCGCGGGCCCATTCAGAAAGTTCTCGACCATGGGCACCCCCCGCGCCGGGTCACCTTGCATGATTCCGCGCAACGCCAGGATCTTCAGGTCATCAGTCTGATTATCAGGATTCGAGGCCTGCCCGTTCGACTGCCGTACTTCAATCTCCAGCGCCTTGGCGTCTTTTATCCAGCGGCTTTGCGCATATTTCTTTTCCAAGTCCGCGATCGTTGCCAGCGCGGAGTCTCTTTTCCCCAGTTTGTTTTCGGCGTAGGCCTTCCAATACATCGCCGCATCGGTCTGCGGACCATTCATCGAGGCAAGCTCGCTGAATTTCTCGGCCGCGCGGTCATAGCGGTCCTCGTCCAAGGCTTCGCGCCCATCGCTGTACAGTTCATCGAGGCGTTCCAGTTTCTCCTGCTCGCGGTCGCGCTTCTCCTGTTCCCGGTCGCGGGCTTCTTGCTCGCGGTCGCGTTTTTCCTGCTCGCGATCCTGTGCGTCCTGGTCTTGCCAGGATTCCGTGGACGTCCCTGCTTTGCCGTGGGCCACTGCGGGTCGTGCCAGCTGCGGCGCGATCAGCAATACCGCCGCAATTATCCAAATTGTTGCCGCTCTGCTTGTTCGTTCTCCGATGCTCATGCCTTGTTCCTCTCTCCTGCTTTCGATTCCGTAGGTGCTGGCGCGGAATTCGGTGTCTTCTGCTTTTCTTGTAATTCCTTGCCGACCACTCGAACTTTGAACAAAATGCCGTGTGCTTCGATGCGCTTCTGCAGCGATTCCAATTTCGCCGGCGTGAGTTCTTGCGGACTGTGCGCGACGTCCAGCAGCACGCGTTCCAGATCATCCAGAACATCGGCCAGCGCGGCGTCACCGCTCTGCTGTGCCGTTTCGCGATACAAACGGTTGGCGTCCAGCAAATCCTCCGCGCGCTGCTGCTCCGCGGCTATATTGATTTGCTTTTGTCCTGGCGCGGGCGGCGTTGCGTTCGCCAGCTCCATGAGCACCATTTCCGATTTTCCCAAGTGTTCGCCAACGGCCACGACGAGCACGCGTTCGCGCACCTGCGCCACGCTGGCGGCCGGAGTTCCGGCATCGGGTTTCTTTGTCCAGCGCCCCGCAACGAATGCCCCGATCACGATGGCCGCCATCGCTCCGACAGCTACCCAGCGGCGCGGTTCGAACCACGCGCGCCATCCGCGTCCAGCTTTTTCAGGCAGCCGCGGCGCAATCTGCTGCCACACGGCGCGACCGTACTCGGGGCCTCGCTCGGGTAGCGGCAAATTGTCGAGCGCACTGAGCACTGCTTCGATGCGGTCGAGTTCCGCACGGCAGGCCGTGCAGCTCGTCAAATGCTCGGCAATAGCTTCACGTTGCGTAGTCTCCCCCTCTCGATAGCCAATCAACTCTTCTTCTGCCAGGTGTTTCATAGTTCGGTTCCCCTGGGTTCCGGCGCTGCTCCTGCTGCTTTTGCTTGCAGCGCGCCGCGTGCTCCTACGTACGGCTCCAGAGCCCGCCGTAATTTCTGGACCGATCGAAAAACGGTGTTCTTCGCCGCGCTCGTTGTTGACTTCAGCACGGCGGCAATCTCTTCGATCGCGCAACCTTCCCAATGGCGCATCACGAAGGCGGTGCGTTCCGAGGAGCTCAGCTCTCTGAGCGCGTGTTCCATCTTTTTCCTCAGCTCGACGTTGCCCGCGAGACGGTCTGGAGTGGGCCTCTCATCAGGAACCAAGTCCAGCGGGTCCTGCTCTTGCTCTTCGGCCAAGGCGCTCGGAGTTTGCCGTCGCGCGTCCTCGGAGCGTTTTTGGCGCATGCGGTCAATCGCGTAATTCGCGGCGATGCGGTAAGCCCATGTGCCAAAATTAGCGCGCGATCCGAATTGCCCGAGGTTCCGGTAGGCTCGCAAAAAAGCTTCCTGAACCACTTCCTCGGCGTCGTGTTCGTTGCCCGTCATGCGGTAAGCCAGGCGAAAGAGTTGCTGGCTGTGGCGCTCGACCAGCACCCGGAAAGCATCGCGATCGCCCGCGAGAGTGCGCTCCACCGCGATAGCATCGCTTTCTCGGGCCGCGCTCTGGAGGGCCTCGCGGTCTTGGGTGCTGCCGGCGCTTTCGCTCATCCGAATCATTAGACAGGAAAAAGGGCTTGCGGTTAGGTCAGCTTGGGGTCGAGACGCTAAGTATGCCGAGACGGCACACGCAAGAAGCCATCCGTAAGTCCTGCAATATCATCGCACTCCGGGACGCGTTGTCGATGCAGCTTTCAAATAGCTTGTTTTCTTGGATGGCTTAGTGCGATGTCGCGAACCGGGATGCCGCTTCCTCACCGTTGCAATGCCGAATCTTATGCCCTGCGTCTTTAACTGCGTTACTTACCTTCACTCGTATCTCAGCGCCACGGTCGGATCTACCGACGATGCTCTTCGCGCTGGTATAAAGCAGGACAAGCCAGCGGTGGCGACCAGCAGCAGGACCACACCCGCAAGAATCAGCGCATCGAGCGAACTACCCTGAATCCAGCGCGCGAGCACGCGGCCTAGCGTAATTGTCAGCAATACTCCCGCTAGAACTCCGCCTGCCACGCTCATCACCGCTGAACGAAACACAATCAGCAGGACATCTTTGGGACTTGCTCCCAGGGCCATGCGTATCCCAAATTCGCTTGTTCGCCGGCTCACGGCGTAGGAAATCACGCTGTATAGTCCAGTGGCGGCGAGCGCGAGCGCCAAGATTGCAAATCCCGCAAACAGCGTTGCTATCAGATGTCCCTGTTCCCATTCCGGCTCACGTTTGATCCGGCTATCGAGATCGAGAACATCCCGGTCAGACTGCTGGTCAGGATCGACAGTGTGAATCTGTTCACGGACGGCGTGGAGTACGCCGAGCGGTGGGATCCTTGTTCGCACGAGGATCTGGGTCCAAACCGGCATCATGACGGTGTACGGCGCATACACAGCGGGCATAATGGGATTGCGCAGCCCGTCATTGCGGGCGTCGCTGACAATCCCAACCACCTGAAACCAACCGTCGCTTCCGGCGACCGCCAGTGCAAGCGGGGGCTCGCCTTTCAGTTCGGGCACGCGAATCTCGCTGCCAAGAGCATCGCCATCCGGAAAATATTGGCGAGCCAGAGTTTGATTGATTAGCGCGAGCTTTGCGCCATGCATCGTCTCATCTTCATTCCAGACGCGTCCTTGCAGCAGCGGAATATGCAGCGCTTGGAAATACTCCGGGCTGACGAAGTTGATACGCGCTCGCTGTTCTTCTTCCGCCGGCTTGCCTGATATCTCGAAGCGCAGTTCCCATCCGTTGTTTGGCGGCGTGGCATTTGTAGAAAGCCCGACGGAAACAACTTGCGGTATCTCGCTGACCTTCTTCAGCAGCTGGTGGAAGTATGTTCCTCTGGCTTCCCAAGTTGTGTAGGTGTTGTCGTGGACCGGGATGCCAACCGGCATGACGTTGTGCGGATCGTAGCCGAGGTTGACGTTCACCACGCTCACGAAGGCTCGCATGGCAACGCCGGCCGCTGCCAGCAATAGAAGCGTCAAGGCAATCTGGCCCGCGATCAGGACGCTGTGAGTCCGGCGGCCATGAACTCCAGCCGTCATTTTCCGTGTGCTCGACTGCATCACTTGAGCTACATCTGGACGTGAGGACCGAAGAGCAGGCGAGATGCCGAACACGATGCCGGTCAGCAGCGCGAGACCAACGCAAAAGACCAGCACGGGCAAGTTGATGCTGATAGCGGCTTCATGTGGGAATGAGAATTCCGGAAGCCAGTTTACGATGAGTTTCAGCAGGCCATTCGCCAGTGCCACGCCAATCGCCGCTCCGGCGAGCGACAGCATCAGCGCTTCCGTGAGCAACTGCCTCAGGATGCGAGAGCGACCGGCACCGATCGCCGAGCGGACCGCCATCTCGTGCTCACGTGCCGTTCCCCGGGCCAACAGCAAAATCGAGACGTTTCCGCACCCGATTAAAAGCAACAAAGCCACGGCAGCCAGCAGGAGGTACAGTGTCCCTCCGATCCGCTCTACGAAGTGGTCGTTCAATCCAGCTAGCGTCACATGGAAATGTTCTGGGAAGTGGCTAGGGGTCTGCTTTGCGAATTGTTCGAGCAGCGACTGGAGCTCCGCGTTTGCCGCCGCACGGGTTACGCCGGGCTTGAGCCGAGTCATGGGAAAATATGTTCGCCCCGGATCGGCTGTGAGCTTGAGCGGCAGATAGACTTCGCCGTCGCCCCAGGTAAAGCGCGGCCGGACCACTCCTACGATCTCGTAGCTCTTATGGACTAACTGAATTTTCTTGCCAACAATGTCGGGGTCGCCGTTGTAGTGCCTCTGCCAGAACTGATAACCGAGCACGGCCACATTCTCGGGATCCTGACCCTCGGGCGCATCCGACGGCAGCAGTCCGCGGCCAAGCAGCGTCGGCACGCCAAGATAGATGAAAGCATTCGACGTGAGGTATACAGCCCGTACGTCTTCGGGAAGATCGCCTTCGGTCGTGGTGAGGTTCCACCCTCCCATGGCTGCGACACTCTCTACCGATTCGGCCTGCCGAAGCTGTTGCAATTGTGGTCCGTTGAGGTTGATAAAGAGGGGGTTGCCCCTAGTTTCGTGAACAGTCAAATGCACCATGCGGTCCGTGTTGGCGTACGGGTACGGGTTCACCAGGACGCCGTAAATCACGCTGAATACCGCGGTTGTGGCGCCGATGCCGAGCGCGAGCGACAAAATTACGACAACCGTAAAGCCCGGATTTTTCAGGAGCATCCTCGCGCCGAACCGCGCGTCGTCGTACAAGTCTTCCAGCCAGCGCCAACCCCATGCATCCCGCACTACATCTTTCACCAGGCCCACGTTTCCGAATTCGCGCCGCGCTCCAGCTTGCGCTTCACGGAAAGTTGCGCCCCGTTCCTTGCGCTCCGTCGCGGCCATCTGCAAATGGTGCTGGATCTCTTTCTCCAGCTCCTTTTCGCGCTTTCTCCACAGCCACCAGAATTTCATGACGCACTTTCTTACTTCCTTACTTCGCGGGGTTCAGAACGCCGCCGATTGCATCCGAGATCTGTTCCCAGCGCGAGCGTTCCTTTGTAAGTTGCCTTCTTCCCGCCGCTGTCAGGCGGTACACTTTCACTTCCTGTTTGTTCTCGGAAATTTTCCAATCGGCGCCGATCCACTTTTTCTTTTCGAGGCGGTGCAGCGCTGGGTACAAGGACCCGGCATCCACCTGCAGCAAGTCGCCGGAATTGGCGCGAATCGCCTGGCTGACTCCGTAGCCGTGCTGCGGGCCCCAGAGCAGGGTTTGCAAAATTAGGAGATCGAGCGTGCCCTGCAACAGCTCGATCCGGTTTCGATACCGCTCGGTCATTCCGCCTCCGGCGGTCAGGCTATAGACCGCCTATATCCTACCCTATAGACGATCTACTACCCATTTGGTTTTGCGTTTTTTTGCCTTGCTTGCGTTCCGCCCAAGCCGTTGAACGGCAAGCATTTGCGGCGAGAAGTGGTGCTGAGCGCTTTACGCTATGAATGAGCGCGAAAAAATCCGTCCCCCAATTTAGGAACCGGCGGCTTGCGCCCCGATGTTGCCGCGCAGGCCGAGCGCGTCGGCTTCTTCGCGCATCGCCGAGATGCAAAAGCCGATGTGCTCTTCGAGCGGCATGCCGAGCTCTTCCGCGCCCTTGCGGACGTCCTCGCGGCTCACACCCTTGGCGAAAGCCTTGTCTTTCAGGCGGCGCTTCACCGAATCCACTTCGAGATCGAGGATGCTCTTCGATGGGCGGACGTAAGAGCACGCCGTGAGAAAACCAGCGAGCTCATCGCAAGCAAAAAGCGTGTGCTCAAGCGGCGATTGGCGCGGGACGCCAGAATAATCAGCGTGTGAGAGAATCGCGCGAACGACTTCCTCCGAGTAGCCGCGCTCGCGGAGAATTTTCGCGCCTTCCGCTGGATGCCCCGCATCGGCGGCGTGCTCGTTGTTGGGCCAGCGCTCGTAGTCGAAGTCGTGGAGCAACGCGGCGAGGCCCCAAGTTTCTTCATCGGCGCCTTGCTTGCGCGCGTAGGCGCGGACGCAGGCCTCGACGGCCAGCATATGCTTGCGCAGGCTCTCCGATTCGGTGAATTCGCATAGCAGTTTCCAGGCATCGTAGCGTGTGGGCATGCGTTTCTCCAGGTTGCGGAAGCAATAGTGTAACGCAGGAAGAAGCCAGTAGTGGATAGTGGAAAGTAAGCAGGGAAGGGAACCCTAGATGCCAGACTGCCACCAAACATCGTCCCCTTCGACTTGCACCTCGACTGTGCTTTCATCGGCCAGGTCGAGAGTCTGGCGAAAATTCCTTTGCCCCATCAGCTCGAGATGGCTCTTCCCGTGAAACTGACCCGTTCCAATTTCATGCGAATCAGGTCTCATGATCAGCCCCCTATATCCATCAACCAGGCAACGCTGGAGCTTGATCGTCTCCCTGGAGTTCGCGAGATTGTTGTAGGGATATTCGTCAGGACTGATAAGCGCGTCGGGCCGCACGATATATTCTTCAGGAATATTGACGTTCAATGTCCCTTGCGCGAGGTTGGCCAGGCCTGTTCGATTCTCGATGAGAGCCATGATGGGCGCTAAGTTGCGAGTTGCGATGCCATAGCCCGCCGTGACAGTTCCCTTGAAAACTTTCATGGCTCGTCTGCCTGGTTCTGGGATGTTTCCACTGCGAGCTTAGCATGGCTGGAATTGTAATCCGTGTGGCAAAGGTAAGCCTCCCAGGTGGAGTCATCCTCATTTAGGTGGGAAAAGCATTTGAGTGAGCAGGGCGCGGGGAGGATAAAGATTGTCAGTGGCGGGGCGTTGGGTGAGAATGGCCTGTAAATGGGCCCGGGTGGCGGCGGAGGAAGAAAAATGAGCAACTACCGGATCGGTTTGCTAGTAATTAGCGGGCTACTGGCAGTGGCCGCGGGATCGACGGCCCAGACGGATGCGTCCAAGGCGGCCGCATCGAGCCTGGACGCGCCTCGAGCCGGCTGGATCAGCGATGAAGCGTGCGCAGCGGATCACACCAAGCCGGGGCGCGCGGACTGCGTGGAGAAGTGCTGGCGTGGAGGCGCTTCCATCGGGCATCCGGAGTGGAAACCACAGCGGGCCGTGTTCGTGGCGGACGGGAGTCGGGCGATCTGGATTGTCGATAATCCCGAAGCGGTGAAAAAGTTTCCGGCGGCGCATGTGCTCGTGAGCGGGAAGTTCGATGCCGAGAAGAAGATGCTTCACGTAGAAAAGATTGCGCTGGTGCAATAGCGTGAGGGGCGAGACTTCGGCGGTGTTCAGACGTTCGCCTTGGCGAGACGATCTCGGAAGTAGTCCTTCCAACTTGCAGGAAGGGCGGAAACTAGCAAGGCGCGGCGAAGCGAAGTTACGTCTTCATTTGTGAACCTTTTTGCGATGTACAGGCGAGTGATTTCTGAAACGGGAACAGCGTTTGGGTCTCGTGCAATTGGTTTGATTTCATCGCCTGCGCCGACTTCTCCTTCGCGGGTGACGGCGAGATAAAAACCAGAGCGGCCGCTGGCGAGGAAGCGCTTCACCATGTCGTCGGAATCGAACCGTACGCCGAGTTTGTAGCAGGGAAGGCGAGGCTGCGTTACGACTACTTCCGCAGAGCCGACCGAAAATGTGTCCCCGAGATGAACTGAGTTTTCCAACAAGCCGTCAGTGGTGAAGTTTTCTCCGAAGATGGCGAGCGGCAAATCGCGGCCGGGCAATTCTTTTTTCCAGTATTCATAATGGGCGATTGGGTAGCAGTAGACGGCTTTATGTGCCCCGCCGTGGACGGTGAGGTCGGCCTGACGGTCGCCGTCCAAGTTCAGCGTTCGCAAACGGACGCAGCCTTCAATGGGCTGCTTGTAGATGGCGGTCGTTACGGTTCGTCCGTGCCAGAGCACATCGCGAGGCAAGCCGACGTTGAGCGAGACTAACTTCATGTGGCGAAGGCCCTTTCTGCCCAGTTCCGCGTGCGCTTCAGATTAATTGAGTATAGGCGAGAAAAGGCGCCGGTCTAAAGACCGGCCAATACAACGGCTTGGATGATGCAAGCTTAGGCAACGCGCGGCGGCGGGGCTGGCATCGGAACAGCTAACGCAGGGATAAGACACCGCAGTGACAGGGTTCCTCGGGCGAAGCAGAGCGCGCCGGAAATCCTTGAGTGTGCTGGCGTGTTTTGGCCTGAAAAAGTCCTGAAAAATATCAACGTGTTTAGACGCGAAGGAGATAGACCGTGAAATGGATGACATTGATTCGACCGGGGGTAGTGGCCATGGCATTTGGGGCGATGGCGTTCGGATTGGGCACGAGCGCGTTGTTGGCGCAGGGCAAGCCTGCGAATACGACTGCCGCCGGAGCAAAGGTTGCCGCGATCAACCTGCGCGCGGCCATCGCGAATACTGCGGAAGGGAAGCAGGCGGCCGCTCAGATGGAGACAGAATTTATGGCGCGGCGAAAAGAGTTGGAGGACCTAAACAAGAAGATCAACGATTTGCAGCAGCGGCTAACCGCGGGAGCAAATACGCTGAGCGACGAAGAGAAACAAAGGTTGACGCTCGAGGGGCAGCGGCTCACGCGCCAACTGGAGCGCAAGCAAAATGATTTTCAGGAAGACTTGAACGATGCGCAGACCGACGTGATTTCGCGGATCGGGCGAAGGATGGTGGAAGTGCTGGGAAAGTATGCGCCGAACAATGGGTACGGAGCGGTGCTGGACAACTCGTCGCAGAGCACGCCGGTGATGTATGCGTCGACGGACATTACCGAGGAGATTGTGAAGTTGTACGACCAGACGTATCCGGTGAAGAGCGCGCCGGCGGCGAGCGGGAAGCCCTCGGGGAAATAGAATTGGAGTGCGGCGCCGATGCCGCGGCGGCGTTGAGTTTCTATGACGTACCAGCCTTCCACGTAGCTGACGGGGCGGAACGGGTCGCAGCCATCGGCGTGAGGGGTAGGCGGATTATTTTGACTTGGAAGTGAAGAGTTCGAGTTCGTCGAGGGAGCGGGGCCAGTCTTCGCGGAGGAGGCGGGACAGGGCGCGGTCGGCGAGGAGTTTTCCGGCGGTTTGGCAGGTGGGGCAATAGTTGGTTTCGTTGCTGGCATAGCGGATGCGCTGGATTCTGCTGCCACAGCGCGGGCACGGAAGTTTGTAGCGGCCGTGGACGGCCATGCCTTCGCGGAAGGCGGTGACTTTTTCGGGGAATTTGCCTGCGGCTTCGGAGCGGAGGCGATCCGTCCAGTGGGTGAGGCTGGAGCGGATGGCTTCGAAGAGACGCTTGATTTCGGGAACGGAGAGTTTTTGCGTGAGCGCAAGGGGGGAGAGTTTGGCTTCCCAGAGAATTTCGTCGGAGTAGGCGTTGCCGATGCCGCTGAAGAGGCGAGGATCGGTGAGGGCGCGCTTGAGAGTGTGGTTGGCGGAGAGAAGCTTGGCGGCGAATTGCTCGGGCGCGGCATCGAGGACTTCGAGGCCGCCCGGATCGAGAGAGCTTAGGCCGGCTTCACCGGTCACGACGTGGAGAGAGGCTCGTTTTTGGGAGCCGGCTTCGGTCCAGAGAAGAGAGCCGGCGGCGAAATCAAAGGCGGCTAGCCCGCGAGGCGGGGAAATCTTTGGGCGCGCGCCGTTGGGGGCAGCGGGACGCCAGTGAAGGCGGCCAGCGATCATTAGATGGAGGACTAACCAGAGGTCGTCTTCGAGACCGATGCAGATCCGTTTGCCGAGTCGGCGGAGGCGCAGGACTTTTTTGCCCGAGGCGTCGGCGAGGGGCGGGTTTGCAGTGCGCAGAAGAAAAGGGCTGATGACGCGCACGGCTTCCAGGGTCTGGCCCAGGACACGCTTTTCAAGCGCTTCGATGTAAACGACGATGTCAGGGAGTTCTGGCACGCTGTCTCCACGCTTCTGTCCCGGTTTGGGGCAGGAACCATCGTACAACGGCAGATGTATCTTTGTGGCGTGGGCGCCCCAACTTGAATGGTGGTTCGCGGAAGTGCGCACAAGGGATTGTGGAATTGAAAAAAGATCCATAAAGACTGGCCGCAGGGACAGGCGAAAATTTCTCGTAGAGACGCTGTGGGGAGAATTGCATGTACAAAAATAGTTCAAGAATACTCTTGACAGAAAACGTCTCCTCACACGATACTCCGGACGCGCCAGTTTCTGTCTTCCCCAGAAGAACGTTCCGACGTTCCTTCCTATATCCGCACGCCGGGCAAAGTCAGCGAGGAGCACCGGTGTCTGTACAAACAACAGAAAAAGAAACGATGAGCTCGTTCGAAATGGATAGGGAAGTCATTCGCTGTAAGACATGTGGTCTCGTCCAATACCGGACGCGCACAGGAAACTGCCGCCGATGTGTGCGCGCCTTGCCTCAGCGTTTGGAATTCCTGATTCCTCCACCGGCACCTCCGGAGGAAGCAGCCGCTGAACCCACGTCCGAAAAGTTCGCCAACCAGCAGACGGTCGAGAACATCGGCCAGCGCATTCGCCAGTTGCGCGAATCGCGCGCGATGACCCAGAGCCAGCTGCAGTCGCGCTCGAAGGTTTCGCGCTCCTACTTGTCGCGCATCGAGAGCGGCCAGATGACGCCCAGTCTCGGCACGCTGGAGAAAATCTCCGAAGCGCTGAATGTGGGCTTGAACCGGTTCTTTATCCCGGAATCCGACGGCGAAGCGCTGCTCGAGGATCCGTTCATCCAGGGATTGCGGCCGTTCCTGCGCCAGTTGGATTGGGAACAGTGGCAGTCCATTTTGAAGAGGCTGCAGGCGATCAGCGACCACGTCCATGCAGCACCGGTTACTCTACGCCCTATCGGTAATCCGGCGCGGATGCCGCAGCCCGCGTCGGCGAATGGCAACGGAAACGGGCACAACGGGCATATCGGTGCCGGCCATTCGAATGGGCATGCGATTTCGCATTCCCATGGGCAGCCGCAGGGTTATGTGCTGCGGCGGCCAGGCACGGGTCTGGTGTTTCAGCGGCCGTTAGCGCGGTAAGCTTTTCGTTTCGAGGGCAGAGCACAAATTGGCGCGGTGTGACCCATACGGTCACACCGCGCTTTTTTATTTGACGGAGCGCAATCTTGCGCGAGGTAGACGCCTGGGCAGTTGCGAACCTCCCCGACAGGAGCCGGGCTAAACGCGAGGCTGGCGCTAACGGGCTCCGGACTAATCGCGGACGACGGAGACTTTGGCGGCGGGGACTTCTAGGCGCATCAGGCGATGATTCGAATCGAGGAACAGGTCGACTTCGAGGTCGGTGGTGTTGACGCGAAGGCCTTGATAGGAAGCCCCATCAAGGTGGGCCGACCCGGTGGATTCAACGGTGATGGAGCCGGTCATCAGTTCTTGAGGGATGAGCACAGGGAAAGTCTGCGCTCCGCGCTTGGACCAATCATAGAAGCGGGCGAGCACGGCATACTGATGATAGAGGTTGTTATCAAGGACGGCGATGAAGGGAGTGTTGAACGAAAGACTCTGTTCGAAAAAACAGGGCTGGGTGCGGTTTGGATCCTTTATGTCATCCGTCGTGCATGGGCGGGCGCCTTCCATCTCCAGGGTCATTGTGGCGATGCCGTTCGTGAAAAGAATGTGCGCTCCGTTCTTCTTTTCGGCTTGCGCAGTCCACGCATAGCTGATGGGGGCGCCATCGGGCTGAAGGGTGAGTGATCCGAAGACTTTGCTCGCGGGGCCGCTTGAAGGCTTGATATCGGCATTGCCTTTGGCGAGCCAGCCTCCTCCGGACGGTGTGATTTCGAATTCTTCATGGCCGACAGTTTGTCCATCGAGCTTGATGGTGAGTTTGCCGTTGTCCTGAGCGAACAGAGACGAGCCACTCGGCGCGGCATTCTTCTTTTGGGCGGCAATGCCGGCTACGGCGCACAAAAGAATGAGAGCGATGCTCAGGGAGAGCGAAAACCTCGGCCAGGCCGCGGAAATTTTCTTTGCCATGCAATCCCCCTTCGCGCCACGAAACGCGACACAAAAAATTTGGAGAAGAAACATCCGAGGACTATTCTAGCGAACGCCAGTCAAGAATTTGGTTTTTCAACGACGAGATGTGCTTCGCTGCTACCTGCCACGACGATGCCCCGCCGCAGAATTTCCGCGACAACCTGTGTGGGGTCGCCGGAACTGTCCACACGAAAGTCAGCGAGTTGATAAGAAGGAAGACGCTGAGCGTGGAGAGCGCGAAAGCTGGCCTCATCGCGAAAGAGCGGCCGCCCGGTCATGGTCATGCAACGAGAGAGTAGAAGATCTACATGCGAATCGAGCCACAGAACGGGCACGCCTGCGTTTCGCAGAAACTCCGGGCAGCCCGGCTGAGCGTAAGTGCCGCCGCCGAGCGCAAGGACGGTGGCTTCCTTGAGTTCGGAAGCGCGGCCGAGCGCAGCACGCAATTGATCCGCTTCGATCTGACGAAAGGCCGGTTCGCCGAAGCGCTCGAAAATCTGAGGGATGGCAAGACCTGCGGACTGCTCGATGCGTTCATCCAAGTCGACGAAACGCCACGCGAGTTGGCGCGCCAGGAGGGTGCCGACGGTCGTCTTGCCGGAACCCATAAAACCGGCAAGGCAAAAGACTTGAGAGCGTGCGGAAGGGCCACTCAAAGGGGGCGGTTGAGTCACTGTTCTTTGTAAAGCGCGGCCACAGAGGACTGCGCTATTCCGAAGCGTGAGGAAATTAATCGCGCCTCATGATGCGGATTGTACCACTGTAGGAGGAGAGTTCGACTTTCGCGAGGCCCATGCCTACCGTGCCGAAGAGTCCGTGGGTGAATTTGGAAAAGCTGTGCTTCACGCCGTGCGAATCCGGCTTGAGAAAGGCAGCCGCTTGATTATCGACGTTACCGGTGGCGGTCTGCGCCTTCAGGTCAAAAGAATCCGTGCTGGAAAAACGCACCTCCACGAGGCCTTTGCCGCTCTTCATGGAATATAGGCCCGTGCGGACAAAGTCTCCATCGAAGAGAATATTTCCCGTCGTGGTCATGAGGTTGACGTTATTCAGCTGCGGCTGAAGAATCTGCGCGTTACCGCCGATGGAACTGAAATCGAGCTTGCCGGCGCATTGCGTACAAACCAGGGACCCGCTGGTGGTTTTGACGATAATGTATCCCGAAACTTCCTTCAGGTGCACTTCACCGGCGTAGCTTTCAAGCTTCATGTCGCCCATGACCTGCTCAACGTAGATGAGGCCGGTCTCGGTTTTAAGCTGGAGTTCGGTTTCTTCTGGAACAGTAAGCTGTAAATTGGCTTCGAGTTCCAAGGGCTGTGCCGCCGAGTCCAAAATACTCGCAGTAACGTCGATGCGGTCTCCCACTTGCTCGATTTCGAACCCGATTTTATTCGAAGACTGCGTGCCAACCACATCGACTTCGGAATTCTTCCAGGATTTCACTTCGATGCGGCCATTGGCGACGTTGTGAATCACGACCACGGGCCGTCCGGTGATTTTGAATTGTTTTTCAACGCTCTGTCCGGTGCCCGCGGCACGGGCAGGCGCTGCGCTCCAGAGTAAGAGTCCCGCGCTAAGAACCGGGAGAATGCTTAGCTTTTTCCACGTACCGGGCTGATCCGGGGTGGTCTTTATCATTCGAAGGCACATGTCAGTTTACGCTCCTTCCGCGTTCAATCATCGCGGAGAGTAATTCGGCTTTTTGCTCATAGGCGGCGGACAAATATTCGCGCGTCAGCTCGTCCCGGGGATGTTCTTTGAGGTGGTGCTCGCAGTCAGCAATAAACTCGTTCACTTTTTTCAGATTGTCGCGCAGGGAGGCGTCAACCGGGGAAGTGCTTGCAAGGATCATGCCGGTGGCGACGGGCTCCTGATCATTCAGTGCTTGCGCAGTGCCCGCAAACTCTCCGGGAACTTCCTGGGCAGCTTGCGGAGGAGGGGTGTGGGCGGACTCCACAGACTTAAGAGGTTCAGGCGCAGGCGTAGTTCTGTCACTGCGAATCTGGAATACAGCAGCAGCAACGATGAGGATGCCAACCATGGCGGTGGCCAGCACGCGGTTGCGGAAAAATGCGTGAATGGATTGCCACCAGGAAGCCGGCTCGGCGGGAATGACGTCTGCCGGAATCCGGATAATGCCTTCCTCTTCCAGTTGGGCGCGAAGAGAAATCCAAACTCGATCCGGTGGAGTAATTTCCGGCGGCAACTTTTTCGCAGCGTCCACGAGGCTGGTCAGGTCCGCGATGTAGTTGCGGCAATCGCGGCATTCGGCCATATGCGCGCGGGCCTCTTCGGGAAGAGGCTCCAGCCCTTCGTGTTCCAGCACAAGTTCTACGTCTTTGCACTGCATGGCACTTCGCTCCGCGGCTAACTCAAGGACCTGGGTAGCCTTCCCGCTCGACCTACTCTTGATCTATAAGACGCTTCCCCGGGCCAGACGGTTGGCTGCATTCTAACTCAATCGCCGAGCCCTGCTTGCGTTTTTGCGGCGTGACGTTCCGCTCGAGCCTGGTCCCGCAAGTCCTCCTGAAGCAGCTCGCGCAGACGCGTCCTCGCTTTGTGCAACTGCGACTTCGAATTGCCTACCGAACATCCCATGATGCCTGCAATCTCGTTGTGCTCGAATCCCTGTACATCATGCAACACAAACACGGTACGGTACCCTGGCGGAAGCTTCTCGATCGAGCGCTCCAAATTGACGCGGTCCACGGCCCCACTGAGCCGCAAATCGGGCGCGCCAATGTCTTTTCTTGGGCCGCCAGTCTCTTCATCGGGTTCCGTCGTTTCTTCTAGAGAAGCTGCAGGGAGCGTCTTCTTGCGCAAACGCATCAGGACCACATTGACCGTCATCCGGTGCAGCCAGGTGGAAAAAGCCGACTCGCCTCGGAAAGTCCCGATCTTGCGGAAGAGCTGCAGGAACGCTTCCTGCATAAGATCCTCCGCATCCGACGGGTTGCCAACCATTCGCAAGCACAAGGCGTAAACGCGGCGGCTGTGGAGCTGGTACAGCTGCTCAAAAGCCGCGGCATTCCCAGCCTGGGCCAGACGGATGGCTTCCGCTTCAGTCGCCGACTTAGGTGACTGCGCAGCATTCACCCGATTAAGCGACGGAAAACCTGTCGTCACACTGGGCTCGCTTGGTCGGTTCCGGGCCAACGGTCCAATTGCGGCGCATCCAACGTTTCGGATGCACCGAATACCTCCTGGAGTTGTCCTCGCAAATCTGGCTGTTCTCAATCAGACACGCGGAGACACAATCTTATTCCCTGGCTCTTTCGCCAGGCGGCCGGCCTTCGCAGGCTGGACTTATTTATTCTCCCCCGATTGGGGCCATTCGTCTATGGCGGATCAAGCGCTGCGTGAAGGTCAGCTTTTTAGGTTTGGCGACACCCATCTGGGTACAGAGAGTGGCTTGGAAGATCTCTAACTCGTCATCAGGGAGCGCCATTAGAAAGGATTTCAACAGGACGATAGCTTCCCGGAGACAGGTGTTCAAGTCGTAGTGAGCCGCGTCAACCGCTTGCCATTCCGACTCGAAATCTAACGAGGTGCCGTTGGCAATGTCTGTGGCTGCGGCACAAAAATCGCTGTTGAGATCATCTACCATCTCGCCGAGCGTGCTGATCTTATAGAGAAACTGAGACCGCTCGGTAAGCAGGACGTGGCAGAACAGGCTGTTGAGGAGCGCCGCTCGCTGGCCCCGGGCGCCCTGGAAATTAGATGGGTCGAGTGGGGCGGCGTTGGGTACAGTGCCGTGATGTTTGGCATGTTCACTAAGCGCCCAAAGTAAAGCGACCAAAGGGTGGGCGAAGCGGTTACACAGATCGGGAGTGACGCAGACAGCCAGGCTGGCTTTGGCCAACCGTCCCCCTTGACGCAGTGCCAGCGCTTCATCCAAAGAAACGCTCAACATGTTGTAAGAGATCTCCAGCTGGCGAACATGAGAACGAAATACCTGGTCTTTTTCTTCCGGTAACCACGCTCGCCAGTCAGCTTTGACACTCGTGCCGCGGGCTGACGAAGGGCGCTCATGGTCTCTCACAAGGGGTCTCCCAGGGGAACAGGCGGGGAGTATAACAAATTCCAATTCCAAGAGAGGGATTTTCTTGCCGGTGTGGTTCGTTGGGAACTGAGGCCGGGCCGTAGGAAAAAGAGGCCGGGATCCTCAAGCTGTTGCTCGAACCGTGGAACGACCGCTATACTCGCCTGCGATTGCGCCGAAAGGATCTGCCTTGCAATTTGAGCCTCGCGACCAGTTTGAGCAGCGGCAAAAGAAACTCGAACAGATTCAAGCTCTTGGATATGACGCATTTCCGCGGGAATTTCGCTGGACCGACACGCCAGCGGCCCTTGTGGATAAGTACGGCGATAAATCGTCGGTGGAGTTGGAAGCGGACAAGCACGAAGTCCGCGTGGCGGGGCGCTTGGTGTCGCTGCGGTTGATGGGCAAGGCGGGTTTTGCACATCTACAAGGTTCCGGCAAGCGTATACAAATCTATGTAAAGAAAGACGTTGTCGGCGAGCGAGGGTTTTCGCTGTTTCATCTGCTGGATCTGGGCGATTTAATCGGTGTTCGCGGACACCTCTTCCGGACAAAAACCAACGAGCTTTCGATCTGGGTTGAAGAGCTGACGTTTCTTGCAAAGGCCTTGCTCCCTCTCCCGGAGAAGTGGCATGGGTTGACGGACGTAGAGTTGCGCTACCGGCAGCGCTATCTGGACCTGATTGCCAACGACAAATCACGGCAGGTTTTTGTTGCGCGAGCGCGGATTATTCAAGAGTTGCGGCGGTTTTTCGACGCGCGCGGATATATAGAAGTTGAAACGCCCATGATGCACCCCATTCCGGGAGGTGCCGCGGCCCGGCCTTTCGTAACCCACCACAATACATTGGATATCGATTTGTATTTGCGGATCGCGCCGGAGCTTTATCTCAAGCGGCTGACGGTCGGCGGATTTGACCGCGTATACGAGATCAACCGTAACTTCCGCAATGAGGGGATCTCGACGCAGCACAATCCGGAATTCACGATGCTCGAATTCTATGAGGCGTACAGCAACTACCGGGACTTGATGGAAATGAACGAGGAGCTTTTCGCCCTCCTGGCTATGAGCCTCACAGGGTCAACCTTGGTGAAATACGGCGACCAGGAGCTGGATTTTTCAAAAATGCAGAAGCTCACGATGCGCGAAGCGATCATGAAATACTGGCCTGCTGAAGCCGGGGCCGCCCCCACCGAAGCCGAGTTGGCGGCGTCAGCTGGACCGCGCGCAGCGGTGGAGCGCTACAACGCTTGGGCGAAGACCGCGGGCGCGCCCTACGCTGCCTCGAAGGGCGTGTTTAAGGACGGCGAGTGGACAGGCTTGCTGTTTGAAACTATGGCGGAAGACAAACTGATTCAACCGACGATTTTGTACGATTTTCCTACCGATATTTCTCCGCTCTCCAAGCAAAAGCCGGAGGATCCGTCTCTCACGGAGCGATTCGAAATTTACGTGGCGGGCATGGAAGTGGCCAACGGTTTTTCCGAGCTGAATGATCCCGCGGAGCAAGAGCGGCGCTTCCTCGCGCAGATCGCGCAGGGCGGGGAAGAGGTTCCCAAACAGCTCGATGTGGACTACATCCGGGCGCTTTGTCACGCCATGCCGCCCACTGCCGGCGAAGGGATTGGCATCGACCGGCTCACGATGCTGCTCACCGATTCACAGTCCATTCGCGACGTGATTCTCTTCCCGCTGCTGCGGCCCGAGGGGCGGAAAGACTCCGCTACCGAAGCGGACGGCGCGTAAAGTATCCTTATCTCTAATGCGATTCACTCATGCGATTTGAATGGTTCGTGGCGCGGCGGTATTTGCGGTCGCCGTACCGGCCGGCCGTTTTGCGTCTGGTGACTTTGTTTTCCATTCTTGGCGTGGCCGCCGGCGTGGGTACGCTCGTGATTGCCCTGGCAATGAACACCGGATTTCGCGAGACGCTGCAGGATCGATTGTTGGAGGTCACAGCGCATGTTTCGTTGACGCGTCCCGGTTCCGTGATCCACGACTACGAAGCGCTGGCGGCGAAACTCGCAACCATTCCCGGAGTGCGCTCTGTAACGCCGGCCTCTTATGAGACCGTGCTGTTGTCGTTCGGCGGTCAGGCGCGCGGGGTGGTTGCCAAGGGTGTCGAACCGGAACGCGAGCGGCGCGGAGACGAAGCGCTGCAAAAGATTGTTGCGGGAAGTCTTGATTTCACGCCGGACGCGGACGGCATTGATGCGCTGGTCGTCGGTAAACAGCTGGCCGACGAATGGAAGATGGCGCCGGGCGATTACGTGACGATCATGAGCCCGCAGGGACGTTTGACACCGTTTGGTTTGATTCCGCACACGCGGCGCTTTCGCGTGGCGGGAGTTTTCGATTCAGGCTTCTACGATTACGACGAAAACTGGTGTTTCTTGACGCTGCATGCGTCGCAGTCTTTAGCCGGCACGACCAATGTGGTCAACGTGCTTGAATTTCGGCTGGACAACCCGGAGCGCGCCGCAGAGATTGCCCGACACGCTGAACAAATGGCCGGACAAGGTTTCTTGGCGTCTACCTGGATGGAACAAAACTTCGCGCTGTTTCGGGCCTTGCGCCTGGAAAAACTGGTCACGGCGATTTTCATCGGGCTGATTACATTTGTTGCGGGATTGAACATTCTTGTCGTGCTTTCGATGATGGTGACGGACAAAGCGCGCGACATCGCCGTATTGATATCCATGGGCACGCGCCGCGACCAGATTCGAACAATTTTTCTGTGGCAGGGAATCGCCATCGGATTTACCGGCACGGTGATCGGGCTGTGCGTGGGCTATGCGTTTGCCCTGATTGCCGGAATCTATCATCTCATTCCGCTCGATCCTCAGATCTATGCAGTTTCCTATGTGCCGTTTCACCCTGGCGCGCTTGATGGTGTGTGGATCACTCTTGCCGCGATGGGGATTTCGATTGGAGCCACAATCCTGCCGGCGCGGGCAGCCGCTCGGCTACTCCCGGTTGAGATTCTCCGCTATGAATAAAGCCGCGAAGGATGAGGACTGAATCTAATTATTTTACGCGAGAGGATTTGGCGCGTGGTTTGCTCGTATAAGGGTGCAGAGGCCAGGGGGCAAAACCGGGATGTCACCCTCGCCATCCCGAAGAGGTCGAGCCCTTTATAAGTTATTGAAAAAAGGAAGTTTATGTATGTTCCAAAGTTGACTCAGTCCGGGTTATTTGTCAAAGGGCAGACGTTCGGCGGAAATGGGAAACTCTTGGGCAATTATGCCGCATACAGAGCCACGGACCCAGAGCACTTTAGAGGCGTAGGTAGCATCTAAGTAAAGATAAGCTGAAGAGGAAATGGAGCCCTGGAGGCTCAGGCTTGAGAGCGGAATGACCCAGTCAGAAGACAACGCGAGCCAGGCAGTTCCGACAAGCGCTCCGAACGCGCGCGCCACAGCTTCGGTGGTGATGGAAGCGCGGAGCCTGAAGAAATCCTACGGCAGCGGTGAGAAAAATTTGGCAGTTTTATCGGATGCGAATCTGAGTTTGCGGCAAGGAGAAATGGTCGCCATCGTCGCTCCTTCCGGAGCCGGCAAGAGCACTCTTTTACATTTGCTCGCCGCGCTAGACACGCCAACAAGCGGTACAGTATACTTCGCAAATAAAGCCATTGAAACGAATGATGATGACGCGGCGCTTGCAGACTTTCGAAACCGCGCGGTGGGTTTTCTCTGGCAGCGCCACCAGTTGCTGCCTGATTTTACGGCTGCAGAAAATGTAGCCATGCCGCTGTTGTTGCGCGGCGAGGATTTCACTTCGGCGCTGGGGACGGCGCGGAAGTGGCTTGCGGAGGTCGGCCTGGAAAATCGGGCGGATCACCGTGCAGGGGAACTCTCCGGAGGGGAACAGCAGCGCGTCGCTATAGCCCGGGCGCTCGTCACTGGGCCAACCGTGCTGCTGGCTGATGAACCTACCGGAGATTTGGACGAGCAGAATGCTTGGGCCGTGTTTGAGCTACTGGAACGGCTGCACCGCACGCATGGGTTGACGTCACTGATCGCGACGCACAATCTGGCTCTTGCCGCGCGGTGCGACCGGATACTCGGACTTGAACATGGCGTTCTGCAAACTCGCGGGGCTGCGGCCTCAGCGAACGAGGCCCCCGGGGGAGAAGCGAGCTAACGTGTTCGAACGCTACACTGAAAAAGCGCGACGAGTCATATTTTTCGCACGATACGAAGCTAGCCAGTACGGCAGCCCGTACATCGAGACCGAGCATTTGCTGCTCGGCTTGATGCGCGAGGACAAAGCGCTGGCCAACCGTTTCTTGCGGCAGCAAGGATCGATCGAGTCGATCCGCAAGGAGATCGAGGCGCGTATCACCATTCGCGAGCGCATCTCGACCTCCGTCGAAGTGCCGCTCAGCGCCGAGTGCAAGCGTATCCTGAACATGTCCGCGGAAGAAGCCGAACGCCTCGGGCACAAGCACGTCGGAACCGAACATCTGTTGCTGGGCATCCTCCGCGAAGAAAAGTGTTTTGGCGCCGAGATTTTGATGGAGCGCGGGCTTCGCCTCTCGACCTTGCGGGAAGAGTTGGCGCGCACCTCCGGCGAGAAGACGACTGCGGCGCGGCCGAAGGAAACTTCTTTACTCGCGGAATTCAGCCGCGACTTGACGCAAGCTGCCAGCGAAGGCTCTCTCGACCCGCTCGTTGGGCGAGAAAATGAAGTCGAGCGCGTCATCCAGATTCTTTGCCGCCGCACAAAAAACAATCCCGTGTTGATCGGCGAGCCTGGCGTCGGCAAAACGGCCATCGTCGAAGGACTCGCACAGCGCATTTCCGATGGCGACGTCCCGCCCTTCCTGGCGGACAAGCGCATCCTCTCCTTAGACCTTTCCTTGATCGTCGCTGGCACAAAATACCGCGGACAATTTGAAGAGCGCCTCAAAACCATCATGAAAGAATTGATGGAGAGCCAGAACTCCATCGTCTTTATCGACGAATTGCACACGCTCGTGGGCGCAGGCTCGGCGGAGGGTTCGCTGGATGCCGCGAACATCTTGAAGCCCGCTCTTTCCCGCGGAGAAATTCAGTGCATCGGCGCGACCACCCCCGGCGAGTATCGCAAATCCGTGGAAAAAGACCGTTCGCTCGAGCGCCGCTTCCAGGCCGTCAAAGTTCCCGCGCCCAACGAAGAAGAAGCCGTCCAGGTCATCCAGGGCGTGCGCGAGCGCTACGAAAAGTTTCACGCCGTCAGCTACACCGATGAAGCGCTTCGCTACTCCGTCTATCTTTCGAACCGTTACATCCCCGACCGCTTTCTCCCGGACAAAGCCATCGACCTCATTGACGAAGCCGGCGCGCGCGTAAAGCTCCGCCAAGCCACTGTCCCCGAAGAAGTCGGCGAAGTCCAAAAGCGCGTAAAGTTCATCACCCACCGCATGGAAACGGCCATCGCCAATCACGAATTCGAAAAGGCCCGTTTCTATTCCGAGGAGGAGCGCAAAGAAAAAGAAAACCTGCGCACCCTTCGCGAACGCTACAAGCTGGATGATGCCTCCACCGGCATCGTTTCCCGCGAGGACATCGAGGAAGTAGTCTCGCGCTGGACCGGCATCGGCGTCACCTCCATTAAAGAAGACGAACAACAGAAGCTCCTGCGCATCGAGCCCGAGCTGCACAAGCGCGTCATCAGCCAGGACAAAGCCATCACCGCTTTGGCCCGCGCCATTCGCCGCAGCCGCGCTGGTCTGAAATCCCCGCTCCGCCCGGTCGGCTGCTTTTTCTTCCTGGGCCCCACTGGCGTCGGCAAGACCGAAGTCGCCCGCCGTCTCGCGGAATTCCTGTTTGGTTCGGAGAAGTCGTTGGTACGCTTCGATATGTCGGAGTTCATGGAAAAACACTCCGTCTCGAAGCTCATCGGCGCACCTCCAGGGTACGTGGGCTACGAAGAAGGCGGGCAGTTGACGGAGCGTGTCCGCCGGACGCCTTACTCGGTCATCCTCCTGGATGAAATCGAGAAGGCCCATCCGGACGTCTTCAATATCTTGCTGCAAGTGTTCGAAGACGGGCAGTTGACGGATGGTCTCGGCAACACCGTGGATTTCCGCAACACCATCATCATCATGACTTCCAACCTCGGCGCGCGGCACTTGCAGAGGCGCACTTCCATCGGTTTCCAGTCCGGCGCCGACGAAGCGAGCCAAAAGTCCATCGAAGAAATGGTGATGAACGAAGTGAAACGGGCGTTCAATCCGGAATTTCTCAACCGCCTGGACGAAGTCATTATTTTCAACGCGCTCGGCGACGAAGATTTGCTCCGCATCATCGATTTGCTCGTGGGCCAGCTGAACGATACGCTGATCCACCGGCAGGTGCAGATCGTGCTGTCGCCGGAAGCACGCCAGTGGATCCTCGAGAAAACGTGTGCGGACCGTAACTATGGGGCACGGCCGCTCCGGCGGGCTCTTCAGAAGTTTGTCGAAGACCCGCTCTCGGAGGCGCTCATCCAGGGAGGAATCCAAAGACCAGCGACGCTGCAAATTTACGTCGCGGGTGAAGTCTTGGCCTTCCGTCCCGTGGTTGAGGCAACCCCGGTTATCCACTAGCGAATCTGACACAACGCACGGGTGACCTCGATCAGGTCGGGGTCAACTATCGACCGGCCCACACCGGGTCCGGCGGGAGAATAACAAATTGTGTTTTGGGGGCGCGGCCTTGACGACCTCAACGGCCGCATATAGAAGAGTCTGTTTGCCGTTTGGAGTTTTGGCGTTCCGGGTCACCTGGCTCGCGTCTTTCTTTTTGTTTCTCGCGGCCGGCTCACCAGCTACAACGCATAAAAATCTCCCCGCGGGCCCGTCTGCATCCGCGGACTCGGGACTGTTGTCCCCACCTTCTGATTCCGCGAAAGCCGAATCCGTTACAACAAATCCGCCCGCGGCTTCCGAACAGGGCGCCCAGCTCGCTGCGAACGTCCAGCCGCCAGGCGTTATCGAACGCATCGAATTCTATGGTAACCGCAGAATCCGCAGCGACACTCTGAAGGCCCGCATCTTCAGCCGCGAAGGCGACCCATACAACGAAGAGACGCTTCGCCGTGACTTCCAGGCCCTCTGGAACACGCAGTTCTTTGAGGATGTAAAGCTGCGCGTGGAAGACTCACCCGACCGGCCCGACGGCAAAATCATTATTTTCGACGTCAAGGAACGCCCGCAAATCCGCCGCATCCGCTACGAAGGGAATCATTCGATATCGGAATCGGATATTCTCGACCGCTTTAAAGAGCGCAAAGTCGGCCTCTCCGTGGAAAGCCCGTTCGACCCCACAAAAATCAAAAAGGCCGAAGTGGTGCTCAAGGAATTGCTCGGAGAGCACGGCCGCCAATTTGCCACGATTACCCCGCAGTTCGAACGTATCGCCTCGAGCAATGCCGTCATCCTCGTCTTCAAAATTGACGAAGGCCCCAAAGTTAAAGTCGGACAAATCAAGTTTGTAGGGAACCACGCTTTCAGCGACCGCAGGCTCCTCCGGGCCATGAAACACGACCGCCCCTACGGAGTTCCGCTCTATTTCTTTGACATCCCCGTTTTAAGCAAGACCTATGACCGCGAAAAACTAAACGAGGACCTGGAAGTCGGCGTCCGCGGCCTCTACCAGGACAACGGCTACTTCCGCGTCGTGGTCGCTCCGAATGGCCCGATTCTGCAGAATGTCGATGTTCCTCACAAGGGCGTTCCCGTCCCCGGACTCAAGTCCCACGCCGGCAAGGCCGTGAACATCACCATCAAGATTGAAGAGGGCGAACAGTACCGCATGGGTACCCTCAAAATCGTCAGTTCCGATCCGGACAAAGCGCTCTCGCTCAAGCCCGAACCCCTGAAAGCCCTCTTCCCCCTCAAGGATGGCGATATCTTCAACGTCGACAAGCTCCGCAAAGCTCTGAAGAACTACACGGACGCCTACGGACAATACGGCTTCATCGATTTCACCGCCGAGCCTGATTTCGACATCAATGATGCCGAGAAGAAAATTAATCTTACCCTTCACTTCGACGAACAAAAGCAATACTACGTTCACCGCATCAACTTCAGCGGCAATACCACCACGCGCGACAAAGTCATCCGCCGCGAGCTCCTCATCGACGAAGGCCAGCTCTTCAACAAGCGCTACTGGGACATCAGTATCCTGCGCCTCAACCAGCTCAATTATTTCGACAAAATTGAAGCGGACAAGGCCGTCGAACTCCAGAAGAACACCAAAGACGGAACCGTTGACATCAATCTCAAGCTCAAAGAAAAGGGCAAACAGTCCATCGGCTTGCAAGGCGGCGTCAGCGGCTTAGCCGGCGCCTTTATCGGCCTCACGTATCAGACCAACAACTTCCTGGGCTTGGGTGAAACCCTCACCTTGTCCGCCCAATTTGGTTCCTACCAGCGCACCGTGCAATTCGGATTCACGGAGCCGTACCTCTTCGACCGCCCCATCTCCACCGGATTCACGGTCTTCACGAGCAAGTACAACTTCAACCAGGCCCAGCAGGAAGCGCTGCTCACCGGCCAGCAAGTCAGCGTCAACCCGCAATTCGTTCAAGATTACAATCAGAACAGCACCGGCTTCACCGCCTTCGCCAGCTATCCCCTCAAACGCTTTTCCTTCGCCCGGCTCGGCCTCTCCTATGGGCTGACTCGTACCAATATCACGGCCTTCAACGCGGCCTCCAGCCTCTTGTTCGAACAACTGCAATTTCGCGCGATCGCCGGTCCCAGCGCTCTGAACGGCATCGTCTCCAGCTCCATTACCCCGTCCATTTCTTACAACACCATCGACAATCCCATCAACGCCACCAAGGGCAAGAGCTTTTACTATTCGGCATCATTCACAGGCTTGGGCGGCAACGTAAAGACGATCTCCAACGTCTTCGACATCAAGTATTTCCATCCCATCAACAAGCGCCGCAACGCCATCGGCCTGCACTTCACCACCGCTTATATCACCGGATGGGGCGGCGGCGAGGTTCCTCCCTTCAGCCGCTTCTATATGGGCGGCGAAAACGACCTTCGCGGATTTGATATTCGTTCTATCTCCCCGGTCGTTTTCATTCCCACGGTCACCTCGCAAACCCTCTTCTATCATTTCAATGGCCAGCAATTTAGTTTCCCTCTTCCCGTCCTGGTCTATACCGCCACTTTGCCCGGTGGCGACTTTCAAACTTCCGGCAACATCGAATACCGTATTCCCATTGCTGGTCCCGTCACTATGTCTCTCTTTGGCGACGTCGGAACGGACGGAATTCTTAAGACCAGTGCCTTGCACCTGGATCCCACGGGCGTCGCCAACATCCAGTCCACCTTCCCCACAGCCCCCCTGACGAAGACACTCGGCATTTTTCCCGGAACAAATTTCCGTATCAGAGATTCTGTCGGTATCGAGTTTGGCGTCAACCTTCCGATCGTACAGGCGCCGTTCCGCATTTATTATGCCTATAACTTGAACAGGTTATATTCTCAGATCGCCGCCCCGAATCCGTTCGTCAACCCGTCCACGATCACGAACTGGGAAAAAACTTTGAATGGCTTGTCTCCGGGTCTTTGGCAGACGGAGATCGCGCCCCAATTGAATTTCTTGGCCAATCCAGGGCGCTTGAACTACTTCGAGCCCAAAACGACTTTTCGCTTTACCGTGGGAAAGACTTTCTAGCCGCGGCATGCGGCTCTGAATATAGGAATCGTGGGAATAATCAGACCGGCGCGGCCGCCATCATTGCGGCGGACGTGATCTTGGGGAGGCAAGGGAAATGAAGTTGTGGAAGATTTCGAGCTACCTGACGCTGGCGATCCTCGCGCCATGCTTGCTCTTTAGCGGATGCGGAGGCGGCAGCAACGGCGCCACCGTCACTACTGTTACCATCTCCTCATCCGTTGGCAATGCTCTCATTTTGGGTCAGTCGACGACCCTCACTGCCACCGTCGTCGGTCCAAGCAACACGGATGTCACCTGGGAACCTGGGCAGCCGGCAGGCACTAGCTGCACCTACACCACCACCACCACGAACTCTTCCGGGACGCCCATAACTGCTGCTGCCAAAGTTTGCCCAACGGACGGCTCCTTCGGCACGCTTTCCAACTTGCAGCCCACCACCGCGACCTTCCTTGCCCCATCGAAGATTCCTGATCCAACTACGTTTCCCGGGTTGGCCATCATCATCACCGTGCAAGCTGTTGGAGACTCAAGTAAGCGCGGTACTGGCACGCTCACGCTCATCATCCAATCCGGCGTCACCATCTCGCTTAATCCCTCCACTGCCGCCGTTCCCACCAACGAGAAACAGCCCTTCTTCGCCATTCTCACCAACGACCTCAAAAACCAAGGCGTGACTTGGTCTCTCACGCAGTCCGTTCCCAGTACCACCACCCCTACGACCCCCAACGCTTTCGCTGCTCTTCCCACTTGCACGGTCAGCGGCAACGCCACAGGATGCGGCTCGATCGATGTGAACGGCATTTACTCTGCTCCCACCGCTGTGCCTACCGCCAGTGTGCCTGCTAACGCCAGCACCACGCCTGCGGACGTGACCATCGTCGCGACCTCCGTCGAGGATCCCACTCAATTTGCCACCGGCACCATTAGCATCACGCAAGGCGGGCCAATCACCTTTAAGGGGATCAGTCCCACGATTGCTCCCCAAGGTGCCGCCTATTGGGACATCTATCTCAACGCTCCGAACATGTCTTCGGCTTCACAAATCACGATTACGCAGAACAACGGTGCAACCCCAATCAACTCGGCTGGCGGCCAGGTCAAGGTGCTGTTTCCGATTCCAACGTGTACCGCCACTGCGACTACGACTTGTGCCCCCCAGTCCTCAACCGGCGCTCGTCTCCGCCTCTTTGCGAATAATTTAACGACCGCGGGCCCGGTCACCGTCTCTGTCACCGATTCCGGCGAGCCCGTCACCACCTGCACCGGCACGCCCCTTCCGGCGGGGTGTAACTCCGCTGGCACCTTTACCTACAACATTTTGCCCGTACGTGCCACAACCTTGAATTCGACTCCGAACGACATAGTTCAGGGGGTGGCTTCTTCAGGAGGTACTACCCCTATAACCATTGACGGAGGCTATTTTGGAAATGGCGGCCAGTCTGCCCAGGCCAGTTTCCAGGGCACCACCCTGTCTGGCACGACGAACGGACAAGGGCAGCCTCTGTCGAACGCAGTGCAGTTGCACGTCCAAGTGCAAAGCAACCAGATTAATTCATCGCTCCCCGGTCTCTATCCTCTTTCTGTGTCAAGTGGCTCGACGCCACCTCCGTTTGCCAATAATCCCGCAATAACGGATTTAGCCATTTTCCCGAGTTACGCCACGAATCCGCCCGTCCTCGTTGGCAGTCCAGTCCCTGCAGGCGCAAATCCTAGCGCCATCGGTATCGATCCCACTCTTGGGGTGATTGCCGTCGCCGAAGTCGGTCCTGACGCCGGACCGGACATCACCACACCGGGCGCCGTGCAGTTTTACAGCATCGGAAGCGGCACCCTGACTCCACTTGGCACGCCCGTTCCTGTTGGTAAGGCTCCCACTGGTCTCTCCGTAAATCCCTCCAACCACACCGTCGCTGTGGTCAACTACCGGGATCAAACCATAACGGTTCTGCCGATTCCGGGGGCGCCTGTTCAGGCTCCTGGTACCCCGTTTACCCTCGATATTTCGGGAGTGCTTCAAGGCCAGGTTTCGCCTGCCCCGCTGCCCTACTCGATCGGTGTGGATCCCGACACGAATATGGCCGTCGTGGCTTATTCCTCTACTGCGGCCTCTACCGCCGCAAACCTTGGCTTCCTCATCAATTTAAACACTGGCAGCGCTCCGCCATTTGGGTGCATTAATGATACGTCAGGCAACAAGAACCCTGGCCCCTGCGTCTTTGCACAAGTCACTCTAAACACGGGTTCTTATCCTCAGGTCGCCATGGCGCCTCACGGTCATCTGGCTTTCGTATCGCCAGGTGGTCAGGGAATTCTGCAAGGCATTGACGTAACCAAACCCTCCACCTCGGCTGCCATTCAGTCGCTTACGCTTGCCGCTGGAATTGTGACCGTGGTCACCACAAAATCCAATGGTCTTGTGCCCGGCAATTCCGGCACGGTATTAATTTCGGGTGTGCCCGGGCCCGGGACCTCTACGAATAGCAGCACGTTTAATTTCAACGGTGTTTATGTCGTTTCCGCCATAAGTGACACCAGCTTCACTTACTTCGCGAATTCGACTTCCAGCGGCACCGTCAATATTGCGACCAACTCCGATGGCACTTCCCCGGCCAACGTTTTTTACAGCACTCCGAATTTGACCTTTGGCGGCCTTTCCCCCTTCACCCAAGGCATCGCCATCAATCCCGTCACCAACACCGCCGCGCTTGCCGATCCGAACGCAACCGGCTCCAGAACCAATACTCCGCAGATCAATTTGATCAATAATCTCGACCAAACCATCAGTTCAATCTCCTTCGCTGCCACCTGCACGTTTTATACGGTTACCCTCCCGTGTGCCAATTCGGTCGAGCTCGGGGGCACCGCAAATGTTGCTTGGCAGCCCTATTCGAATGCCGTCGTTTCCTATAACTCCCGCATAAACCAGGTTTCCGTCTCCGATCCCGTCAGTGCAGCGCGCTATGCTTTTGCTTGCAATCCAGGCGCGCCGCCTGCGGCCTGCCTGGTTAACCCGCAAAATGCAACCGACCAAGCTACGTTCAACACTCAAACTACTTTGCCGGGAACTGGTACGGCCACCTTAGCGGTCACAAACGGCACGACCAATTCTCTGTCCCTTTTCGGCGGTCTTACCGTCGATCCTGTCACCAACCAGGCTTTCGTCCTGATGTCCGGTACCGGCCAGATCGACGTCATCGATCTCGGCCCCTGCAGGGCTCTGCCTCCTCCCAATACCGGCATAATTACGCCATGTCCTAATCCGTTCAACACTATCAAGTCGGTGCAGATTACCGGGATTCTTGTGCCTAGCCCCAATCCGGGTCCTGGCGTGATCGGCGGTATCCCCAATGCAAATGTTCCGCAGGGAACGCTTACCTCGACAACCGCTCTGGCCGGCGTGCAAATCTTTGGCTCGGGCTTTGACGCCACCACACAAGTTTTGTTGGATGGCGCACCCATCCCCCAAACTAACGTCCAATTAGTCAGCAACAGGCAGCTCACTGTCACGATTCCCGCTGCCAATCTTACTTTCCCGCACCGTTATGCTCTAACCGCAGTCAGCACCGTCAACGGGAGTCCCGTGGCATCCAACGCCAGTGACTTTTTTGTGATTCAAGCCGTCGATCTCTCCAAGGTCTGCACCAGCACTGCTGGAACGCAGCCCAGTTCCGTGGCCATTGCCGATCAGCTCGCGAACGGTCCCTTCTCGCCCATCGCCGTGGTCACCAACAGCGGTTGCAATAACATTGCGGTTGTTGACATCAATCCGACAGCGACCGTCAACGGTCAAACAATCCAGAATCCTAACTTCGGTACGATTCTCAATACCATCGCTGTTGGCGCTACTCCGCAAGGAATCGCAGTGAGCCAGCCCTTTGGACTCGCCGTGGTCGCCAACAACAGCGCTGGCACGGCCTCAATCGTCAATCTAATTACAAATTCGCTCGCGGTTCCCGATGTCTCCACCGGGACGAATCCCGCCGGCGTGGCCATCAACGATGCGACGGGCGCGGCCCTTGTCGCGAATACGGGAAACAACACCGTCACCGAGATTAATCTCGGCGCGCTCTTTGTAACTCCAGCACCAACCACGCTCGCTCCCGTGAGTATCGGTGGCCTCCAACAACCGACGGCCGTAGCCATCGATCCGGATCGCGGCACCAACAATCAAGGCTTGGCTGTGGTCACGACCCTGGCACTCCAAAGCGGCCTTGCTCCCCAAGCAGTCTTGCAAGGCGTGGACATCGGCTTGGCCGTTCCCACACTCAGCACGAGCGCACAGACCGGGAGCGTCACGGCGCCCGCGACTGGTATCGTTTTTGACCCCATCGTCACAACCGGGACTGCTAACCCCGGCCTCTTCTATGCAAGTTCCAGCGGCGGCAACGTCATTACGTCGTTCAACCCGGACTCTGGCGCAGCCACCACCGTAAACGTGGGCATCAACCCCACCGCGCTGGCCATTAATCCCGAGACCGGAGCGATCCTGACGACGAACCTCGCGGGCCAAACGACATCGCTCGTCGATATAACGTCGAGTCCGTTGAAGACGGTCAAAACGATTGGACTTCCGGGTTCTGCTCAGTTCGGCGTGGCGATTGACCAATTTACGAATATTGCTGTCATCGTGGATCAGGCCAACAACCGGCTGCTCCTCTTCGCGCTGCCGAACTAGGTGGTGCGGCGATTGCCGAGCAAGGAGCGCGGCCGAACTAGAGTCGATGCGGAACGGGAAGCGATGTCGAAGTCGCGAGTTACCGTTGCGGCGGGAGCGAGAACCAGGAACGCTCGGAGGCCGCTCATGCTCGCTGGAAGCGGCAAGGGGTCATGCTTTCTGATTGCAGCGGGACGAGCGGCTCGCTATACTTTGGGGTTTGTGTGGTGCCCGCGGATGACGCAGGCAGACGGATTCAGGTTCAAGCCAATCAAAGATTGGTTCCGGTTGGTCTCGATTTCATCGCGACCATCCAAAAAACAAGGAGAATAAAGTGAATTTGAGAATTGTTTTGAGAGCCGCTGCTCTGTCCGCAGCATGCTTGATGGGCACGGCAGCAGTCTGGGCCCAAGCGGCCCCCGCGGCTGGCGCCGCTGGGCCGAAATCGGTGGGCATCATCAACCTGCGCCTCGCGATTGGGAGCACCGCAGAAGGCAAGCAGGCGTCCGCGGAATTGCAATCGCAGTTCGCGCCGCGCTCCGCCGAAATCGACACGATGACGAAGCAGATCAATGATCTGCAGCAGAAGCTTCAAGCTGGGCAAGGAAAGCTGAGCCAAGATGAAGAAGCACGGCTGACGGCCGAGGGCCAAAGGCTTACGCAGCGCCTCGATCGGCGGCGAAATGATTTTCAGGAAGACGCGAGCGCCGCGCAGCAAGACGTGCTGGAGCGCATCGGACGCAAAATGGTGGACGTTTTGGACCGTTACTCGCGCGAGAACGGCTTCAGCGTTGTCCTGGACGTCTCCGGTCAGAATTCGCCGATTTTGTACGCTTCGGATCAGGTCAATGTAACGCAGGACATTGTCCGCCTGTACGACCAAGCGTATCCCGTTAAGACGGGTGCGACTCCGGCAGCTCCCAAGCCGGCTGCGACTACACCCAAGCCCACCCCGCCGCCAACGAAGCCGCCTCAGCAATAATTTACCGGCTAGCTTCCACAATTTGTTTTGTGCAGACGCCTCCGACAGTTTCGGGGGCGTTTCGCTTTTGTCTCGAGGGGCAAACGCGCACGGCGGCTCGGCGCGAACGCCAGAGAAACTGTCCTCATATTCCGCAAAAATTCGATATAGTAGGCGAATCTGAGCAGGGAGGAATTTATGCAACCCGTGAAAACGCGATTGGAACGGATGCCGCGCCCGCCGGTTTTTGCAAAGCCCGCCGAGGAGCGGCGCCACCGGAAAGAAAGGCTCGCGGGAGCTTTTCGTTTGTTTTCGAAGTGCGGTTTCGATGAAGGCGTGGCGGGACACATCACGGCGCGCGATCCCGAACGTCTGGACCATTTCTGGGTGAATCCTTTTGGAGTGCACTTCAGCCAAATACGCGTGTCGGATCTTTTGCTCGTCAACGATCAGGGCGAGGTGGTGGAAGGCGACCGCGAAGTGAACGCGGCGGCGTTTGCGATTCACTCGCGGATTCATAAAGCGCGTCCCGATGTGATTGCGGCGGCGCACGCGCATTCGCTGAACGGCAAGACGTGGTCTTCGCTTGGGCGGCCGCTCGATCCGCTGACGCAAGATGCTTGCGCGTTTTATGAGGATCATGTGGTGTTCAACGATTTTACCGGGGTGGTCTACGAAACCGACGAAGGCGACCGCATCGCCAAAACGCTTGGAGATAAGAAAGCAGCCATCCTGTGCAATCACGGATTGCTGACCGTGGGGCAGACTGTGGACGAAGCGGCGTGGTGGTTCATCACCATGGACCGCTCGTGCCAGGCGCAACTGCTCGCGGAAGCCGCGGGCGAGCCGCGCAAGATTCCTCATGAGGTGGCGAAGCTGACGCACTCGCAGGTGGGACTTCCGATGGTGGGATGGTTCCAATTCCAGCCCCTGTGGGACCGCATCACGCGCGAGCAGCCGGACCTGTTTGAATAGAGCAGTGAGTAGCGGGTAGTGAATAGTGCGTGGTGAGTAGCTCGGAGCCACTCCCAACCTTGGGTGACCGCTGGCACCGCTAGCGAGCGTAGCATTCAAAATACTTAGTGACTGGCGATTCGCGGCTGGTGACTTGCCAAGCGGATGTATGTGCCGCAGTCTAAGCGCTCTCTCCTGCTGATCGTAGGACGTAGTACCCCACCCCCCCCATGTTTTTTGCAAGAGTGGCAAACAAAGGACTTATGCTTGACGCAGCCTGTAAGAGTGGCAACTGCAGGACTTAAAGTGGTTTTGTTTTCAGCGATTTGCAGATGGCTTGCAAGAGTGACAGGGAAAGGAGCTACGGAAGGGGAGGCAAAGGAAGTAAAGGAAGTAAAGGAAGTAAAGGAAGTAAAGGAAGTAAAGGAAGTAAAGGAAGTAAAGGAAGTAAAGGAAGTAAAGGAAGTAAAGGAGACGGGCGGGTGTTGCTTTGCGTGCGTGTAGTGGGGTGCGGGTAGTGACGAGTTGTAAAACTCTGGAGCGGAAAGGAGGGATCCCCTCCCTTGTTTTTTGTAAGTGTTGATTATAAGGGAGTTGAAGTGGAGTGGAATCAACACTTGTAGAAGTGTTGATTCTGAATGGGTTAGGAGAGGGCAGCTATTATGAAATGGTAACTCTGGTGGGACAGAAGATTTTGGGGGAATTTTAGGGACCGCGCGGCGGAGGCGCATGACTGGCAGGCGCGCGGAAAAGGACGCGCCCTAACGAACCAAACCATTATAACATATTGGTACTAGTTGTCAAGCATAAATTTCAAGTCGTTTGTTTGGTGGGAGTTGAGGGGGGGACAGTGAGCAGTGAGCAGTGAGCAGATGGAGGGTTGTGTCGATCGTGTTCGGAGCAGGGAGCGGCCAGCCCCTGCAAGAGACAGAGACGCAGAGGGAAGGCCACGCCAGGAGATAATGCGCAGCGACGCGCCCGCTCCCGCCAAAGAACTGAATGTGGTGTAGACTTGCGCTACTTTCCCCGAGGGGAATTCCAACTCAGGAGATAAAAAATATGGCGCGACGGACGTTTCTGGCTCAGCTAGCGGGTTTGCCTTTTCTCTCATTTCTGTCATTGGGCGCTAAGGCAGAGGAATCAAAAAAGCCTCTCAAGATCATGATGAAAAGCGCGTGGGGACCCGATGACCCAACCAGGGCCGCCTTTCCTTTCGCGCACGGACTCGCCCTTGCAGAAGCAGGCCACGAGGTGCAGATTTTCCTCCTCGCCGAAGCTACGTCTCTGATGCGAAAGTCCATGGTGAACGCGATCCTGCCTGTTGGGTGGCCGCCGCTGAGCGAAACGCTCGAGAAGGTCGTGGCAAAACATATTCCCATCTTTTCTTGAGGGGCCTGCTCCCGCGCCCGTGGGGTTGCGGAAACGGACTTGAATCAATGGGGAGCGAAATTTGGCAATCCGGCGATTTTTGTCTCGCTGGTGGAGTGGGCAGACAGAATTATTGTGGAGTAAAAATCAACCGATGTCCCCGGCGGATCGGGGAAGAGCTTACACAATGAGCCGGAAATCGTCCCGTCTGTCCCCCTGTTGTGCCCTCCTGTTGCCATTACTCGTCGTGCTCATAGTGAAACTAAAGCAAGCTAGTCAGGGCATGTGAAGAACAAACGATTGGTTCTAACGGCGTTGTACATCGTGTTTGCGCTAGGGGCGGATGGTCAAGGCAGCTCCGCCAAGCCACCATTTACGATTATAATAAGCATCGAAACACCAACGGTCAAAGCGGGGTCCAGAGTGGAGGTGAATGGCCGCCTCACAAATACTTCCAAACGGCCCCTGGACGCAAGTGGCTGTTATTGTGGCCCATCTGGGCTGGACACGTACCTTACGTGGGAGGTGCGTGACGACAAGGGGAACTTCGTTGCAAAGAGAGTGTACCCGCACCCCGAACCTGCGACCGGCAGCGCAATTTTAGACCGCATCATAAAGCCGGGTGAGTCCATTGGCGGAGGTAATGAGATCAGCCGGTTATACGACATGACCAAACCAGGGCAATACGCAATCCAGGCCAGCCGAGCGACTACCAAGGAGATGGGCGGAGGCGTTGTCAAATCAAACGTCGTCTTGCTCACAGTGACTCCTTAATAGAGCTTGATGGATCTTATTATCAAAATAGCGGTTGGAGTGGCTCTAGGCATTTGGAACAGATCGGAGAACGAACATGAGGGCAGTTATTGTGGTAACGCTATGCGTCGCGCTCACACCGCGAACTTCCCAAGCGCAGGCGCAGAACATGCCAGTGTCTTTTGCAACTGACTATTACGCGCCGACAAGGACTCTGATCGTGCATGCCACCAACAATTCCGGCAAAGACATCATGGGCTACTATCTCGTGGTCCAGAAAAAACTTTCGAATGGAAGTCTGGCACCACAGGGGAGTGAATTCATGGGTCAGTACGCCGATATGTTGGACGCCTGGGCATATGTGCAGACATCGAAGGACCCCGAGAGACACGAGCGCCAATGGGAGTCCAGGAGCGAGGGCGTTTTTCACGCCGGGGCGACGCGGGACATAAATTTGACTGGCGTAGATGATCCCAGTGTCGTAGTTTCTTCGGCAGTTATTTTCTATGCCGATGGGTCTTTCGAGCAGCACGATGAAAACAGATTCAACAGCATGTTGGCAACGAGGCAAGGCAACCTGTTTGGTAAAAAAGAGACCGACAAGATCATCCGCGACGCGCTCGCAGACCCGGCTAACGAACACCCGTGCACTGCTGTGATAGCCGCGTTGGCGAAGGAAGTGGGCCAAAGTTTAGGCGACGCCAGCCAAGACATCCTCAGTAACTTCCCGCAAAGCCGGAGAGAGGAAGCGCTGCGCACCGGCATTGTCAACACGCGCCTCATACAGATGGAGGCTTCGAAAAAAATGGGCTCGCCAAGTGAAAAAAACCTGACCGAGCGCGAGCGGCTAACGCTATTCGTCGAGAGGCAGGAAAGACAAGTGGAATTGATAACGCCTCAGTGCCATCTTGAAATTTCGCCCACGGAGAAAATGAACGGAGGACAAACATGAGGACGAAATCAGTCATTGTGGCAGTACTTTGCGTCGCGGCGTTAGGAGGCATCGTGATTTCTCGCTGGGCTGAATCGGAGGACTGAAATGAAAAGGTCAATCATGCTCGCTCCGTAGCTGCTGGCGCGGAATTATCCGGATACGCTGGAGCGATTGGAGAAAGTGGCGGCAGGGTGAACGCGCGAAATTATTTGGCGGCGGTTTTGCGCTTGGCTACTAGGACGACTGCGGGGTCGTGGATGGTCATGACTGAGACGGAAGAGTCGGCTTCTTGAGTGAATTGGATGCGGACGGCAGGGGCTCCCCAAGGGGAGAAGAGGCGGTTGCCCAGGTGGGAGAGGGGACGGCCCATGGAGCCTTTGCGGGTCCAGACGAGTTGAGCGCTGTCGACGGTGACGTCGATTTGCTGATTGGCGGCGTGGCCGAAGATGTAGGTGCCTTTTAGGGCTTCGGCGTCGGCTGGGAGGGGGACGGGCGTGTCGGCGCCGGCGTCGCCCAGGGATTCGAGGAAATCGAAGACGGGGCGCGCGGGTTCGCCGCCTGCTTTCGCGTGGGCCAGGAGGCTGATGCTGTGGGGGCCGCGGATGCGTTGTGCGCCGGGTTGAGCTGCCAGGAAGGCTTTGACGACTTCGAGTTGGCCTAGCATGGCGGCGGAAAATAGGGAGGGGCGAGCTCCTTTGGAGATGAGGTAGTCGGCGATGGGGCGATTACCCATGTGCGAGGCGGCTCCGAGGGCGTCTTCCCAGTCGCCGAAGCCCCAATCCCAGGAAGCGCGGGCCAGGGAGGGGCGGGCGTTGACGAGTTCCTTGACGCGATTGAGATCGAAGTGGGCGACGGTGACCATTTCGCGGACGAGCTCCGGCGGTTGAGTGGGGAAAAGGTCGGAGACGGAGTCGAGATTCGGCAAAGCCTCTGTGGGCATGTCGGCGGTGGGCATAGAGGTATCCTTTTCGGGATGAGTGAGTTTAGATTCGGAGCGCATTGCTGCGCCTAGCGTTCCGGCGGGAAGCGCGAGGGCGCCCGCCTTTAATAGATTTCGGCGCGACCAAGTATTAGGCATTCATCCTCCGAGGTGCTGCGTGCGACGCGCTGACTACCGACGCGCTGACCGGCGATGCGTTACTGGCTGCTCGGGTGAGGATGTGCTGGGCTGGATGCGCAGGCAAGTTAAATTGGCCTAGATGAATGTGAGGCGCTAACTGCTGCGGATTCAGCGATTTGCGAGCGGAGGTAAGGAGGTTCCGGAGGAATCGGTGACGACGCGAGGCGAGAACTCGGAGGCGATCTTTTGGGCGGCGTCGGATTCGACGCCTAGCGGGTCGGCGAGGGAGCGGTCCGTGCGAGAGACCCACAGGTGAGTTTGCTGGGGCAGGCGGATGAGGTGGGCCAAGATGCGGGTTTGGGGGCCGCTGGTTTGGACTTGGCCCAGGACCGCGTATTGGGCGTGAAGCGTTGAGGCTATGGCGGCGAGGTCGCGCTGGTCACGGGGGAGGCGCAGAATGCGAGCGTTGCCGATCACGTCGTAACGACCAAGGCTTGTGGAGGTGAGGCGCTCGACGACGTTGTCAGTGAGGGCGTCGGCGAAGCGGGTCATGGCAGGGTCGCTGGTTTCGTTATCGAAACGGAGGACGGCAACGATGGGGCGGTGCTTGGAGCTTTGCGAGGAGCGGAGCCGGTAGCCAGCTGCCGCCAGCGATAGGAGCAGGAGTCCCAAGCAAACGGATGCCGTGATGGCGATGGCGGATTTGTTTTTCGCGGAGAGGGAGGAGGTGCGGTCGGAAATTTCGGCGCCGCCGATGCGCTCGATGGGGGCGATGAACTGGTAGCCGCGACGGGCGAGGGTACGGATGTAGCGGGGCGCGACGGAATCGTCGTTCAGGGCGGAACGGACTTGGGTGATGCAGAAGTTGAGGCCACGGTCGAAGTCTACGTGGGTTTCGTTGCCCCAGATGGCGGCGCGAAGTTGTTCGCGGGTGACGACGTTTCCGGCGTGCTCGATTAGGCAGGCTAGGACTTGGGCGGGTTGAGATTGAAGATGGACCAGGTTGCCCTCGCGGCGGAGTTCGCGGAGGGCGGGGTTGAACTCGAAGAGGCCGAAGCGGTAGCGGGTGGCGTTCATCTTATTATTGTGATTGTCGCACAGGAAGAGCGAAAGGAATCAGGCAGTGCTGGGCCGCGTCTTGCTTTTGCCTTGCTGGCGGAATATACCGTGTTTTCGCTCTGAAGCGGGTCGCACGGATGGGTGGGCGCAAGCCCGCTTTTTTGTTGGGCCGGTTGGAGGGCAGTGGACACCGGCATTGCTTGGGGAGTCTTCGGTTGGATTTGGAAAAAATTCGGGAAGCCGCCGAGCGCGTGGCGCGGTCGGAAGGGCTGGAAATATATGATGTTGAGTGGAAGGTGGGGAAGCAGCGCTTCTTGCGGGTGATCATCGACCGGGTGCCGAAGGCTGGAGCGGCGATGAGCGACTCGGCGGGGCAGATTTTGGCGCCTTCGCAGGCGAGCGAGGTGCGGGGCGGTCAGTGAATTCGGAAGGCTATAACCTGGGTTCCTGCGGCGCTCGACTGGATGCTCGTGGAACGCAGCAATACTTCGAAGAAGCTAAGCGAGCCGTCCGGACGCGTCGCGCGGCGAAGCACGGGAGCTAGTGCATCCTGGCGGAAGAGTACCTCGGCAGCCGCCTGGGTTCCAGCAACATCCAGCCCTTGCAGAAGCAGCAGATGCCCGTTGCCGCTCAGGTTGGGAAGGAAAGAGATCACGGCAAAGGTCTCGTGGGCCGGCTCGTTCCAGTGGCTTACGTAAGAGGGTGCTTCGCCGGGTTGCGGCTTCATGTTGACCAGAGTCGCGCCCTGCATATCTTCGCGGTAAACGATGCGGAAGTTGGTGCTGTCTCCAGCGATGGCGGCCCAAGGGTTGCTCCCGACCGAGCCGATGATCACGGCGTTGGCGTTTTTCAGATCGTCGAGCCGCAGGTCGCGCGGAAAGCGGAGGATGACGCGCTGCGGATTAAACTCCGGGAGCTGAGCGAGTGCAGTAACAATCTGGAGGTCGACGAAGCTCGTGAACTGTTGCGAGCGCAGATCTTCGGCGCTGTGCGCATCGACTTGCGCAAGCGGCAGTTCCAGGTATCCGCCTTTGATGTAGTCCGCAAGCGGCAGGGGACGGCGCGATAGATCTTCCAGAAGATTGAAGCCTGCATCGGCAGGAACGATGTAGCTGTTGGCCGGACCATCAAAGAGCGCCGCCCAGAGTGGCTGCGCCGGTTCGGGGGCCCGGCGCGAAGCGTGGCTGCGAGCGGCAGCGAACCACGTCAGGGAAATGAGAACCACAGCGCAAGCCACCAGCACCGACGCACGCAGCAACAGGCGTTGCCAGTTCCATCGCGGGACGATTGCCGCGCTGGAAGTGGCCGGAGAAACGCTTTCCAGTTTCGTTCCGAGATTGACTGGCACCGGGGCACAAGTCGGTTCTCCTGCGGGACTGGCGTCGGAGGCGCGTTTAAAGACCGGGATGTAACCGCCGTGAGGAATTTCGACCCGCAGTGATTCCGAGCTGCCCTCACCGGCGAAGTGCTCGGCTAACCGCCTGCGTAACTGGCGCGCGTAATTGCGAACGATGTTGTCCTCGACCGTGAGGTAGCCCGGAGACCGGCCAAATACATGCACACCGATTTGATGCTCGGTAATCTCAGCCTGCCGGCCCGCGAGAGTTTCCGTCACGACAAAGAGAAAAAACTTCGACAGCAAGGGAGATTTCGCAAAGTGGCGGCCGGCGACAATACGGCGCGACAAACTCAAACGCGGATCATCTTCCAAATAATCCGGCCACTGCTGGATAGGCGGCACTTTCTGTTTGGTGCGAGCAGCTGAGGTATGTTGCATAGCGGTCTTCTCCAAGCGAGCGCCTGAGCTCGAACGGATTCGTCGCCAAAAGAATACGGGGCTCCCATAAAGGAACGATGAATGTAGGTGGCGGCGGTAACCGATTCCAAACACATTTATCGAAATTTTACATAGAGTTCAAGCGTTTTATTATCAATGCATTAAAAGAGTGTGAGCGCAGGTGTATACACCGGACGCAGGTTGGGTAAACACTTGCGCCCCGCGGAAAAGCGCCCTACCGTGCGGCTGACGGGGTAGTGACCTACCGGACCAGGACTTAAAAATAAGGAGCGTTCCATGAATACCCGACGCGTAAAGGCGATTCTGGTGCTTTCCGTGTGCTTGCTGATTTCAGGAGCACTGTTTGCGCAGTCGGACCTTGGGACAATTTCCGGGTTTGTCAAAGATCCCTCGGGCGGGACGATCGCCGGAGCCAAGGTCACGATCCAGAACAAGAGCGGTGTCCAACGCCAAGCCACAACCAACGAATCCGGCTTTTATACGATCACGAATGTGCCGCCCGGGCTGTACACCGTAATGGTCGAAGCCGCCGGTTTTCAGAAGTTTCAATCCAACGAGGATAAGCTCGATCCAAGCGCAAATCTCGTTGTTGACGCGACGCTGATTGTGGGCAGCTCCTCGCAAATAGTCCAAGTTTCGGCGTCGGCGGTTCAACTCCAGACGGAATCAGCGTCCGTCCAAGAGTTGGTGACCCGCACGCAGATTGACGCGCTTGAGATCAATGGCCGCAACCCCATCTTCATGGCCAATCTCGTGCCCGGCACGCGCGGCGGTACGCTTGCGAACCTTGCCTTTAATTTCTCGCAGGGTCCATCGAACATCGACGGCGCGCGCACACCGGAAAGCCTGATAACTTACGACGGAGCTCCCGCGGTTCGTACCCGCTCTAACGGGACCAGCATAGGCGCCGCAGACTTGGACTCCACGCAGGAAATTCAAATCCTCGCCACGGATTATGCCCCTGAATACGGCCGGTCCTCCGGGGGCCAGATTCGCATCACTTCTAAAAGCGGAACACAAGACTTCCACGGTGCGGCTTACGAATACGTTCGCAATACCATCTTTGATGCCAACCCATGGCAACGCAATGCGGTCCCGGCGACAACTGGCGTCACCGCCCCCATTCACTACAATCAATTCGGATACAACATCGGCGGTCCGTTCTACATCCCTAACCACTTCAACACAGACAAGACCAAAGTGTTTTGGTACTGGGGGGAGGAATGGGTGAGGTACATCTTCACGGACACGAGCGCCTTGACCGTTCCGACGGTCAAGATGCGAAATGGTGACTTCAGCGAACTGCTCGATCCCAACAATGTCTTCTACCACAAGGCGGTAGTGATTATGGATCCGAAGACGGGGCTGCCATTTCCTGGCAACATCATTCCGGCACCGGGCACTCCTACTGCTGGATCCGCAGCTAGCCCGAATGGGCTCGGGATTCTAAAGGCCTATCCGCTACCCAACCTCACTACCCCTATTAATGGAAACCAAAACTGGTTCTTTTCAGCTCAGCACCCACAATACCAGCGCAAGGACACTACAGCTGTCGACATAAACCTGACTGAAAACCAGCGGCTACGGCTCCGCCGCGTGTACTTTACCTTTTGGGAGTACCAGCCGCTGGACGGTGGCACCAACGAAACGCCAAAGTACTTCGACCGGCCCAACCAAACCAACTCTATCGACTATGTGTGGACCATCAGCCCCACCAAGGTGAATGAAGTTTTGTTGACCGCGAGCAAGGACAATGTCCACATCCCGGTTGACCAAGCTCATTTCCTGGACCGCACCACGGTTGGTCTCAACTATCCCTACATCTTTCCCACTGGAAAGGAAATCCAGAACCGCATTCCAAGCGTGAACATGTCTGCTTTTTCCGGGCTGAGCGGCGGGCCTTATCCCTCGCATTCTGCAGGGCCGATTATCAACATGTCCGACAGCTTCACCTGGATCAAGGGAAACCAGACCTTCAAGTTCGGCGGTCTGTACGAGTATGACGGTGAGAACGACAACGATGAGATTAACGTGCAAGCGTGCAACACCTGCACGAACAACCAGAACGGCCAATTCCTATTTAGCGACAACGGAGGGAAATTCGTGCGGCCGGGATACACCCTGGCTTCCACTGGCGTCGCGGCGGCAAACGCAGCTCTAGGGCTGTTCGATTCGTATTCTGAAATTGGCCCTCGGGCGTATACGGTATTCCGCGGAAGCATGTGGGAAGGTTTTGGGCAGGATTCCTGGAAAGTCCGCCAGAACCTCACCATCACGTACGGTCTCCGGTACTCGGTCATCGTTCCTTACCACGCCATTTGGAACAACATGATTGTTTTCGATCCGAGCTTGTACAATCCGGCGAACGCCGTGACCGTTGACCCCAAGAGTGGTCTCATCACCGGCACACCTACAATCGCTCAGCTTTACAATGGAATGGTTATTCCGGGAAGCGGCTTCCCGGCTTCCGCCACGGGCCGCGTTGCAGCGGCCAGCACGGGTCTATATAATGGCCTGTTTCACAACGTTCCCAATCGCTACTCCGACATCCAGTGGGGCGACGTGCAGCCGCGCCTGGGCATCGCCTACCAGCTAAATAACAAAACAGTGCTCCGAGCTGGCGGTGGCCGCTTCTTCACTCGCCTCGGTGTTAGCGACTCTATCTTCCTGGGCGGAAATCCGCCTTTCCAGCCCAACGCCAGCGTGTCGTTTGGGTCCGCGGACAATCCGGGAGGAAGCGGAACCAACAATGTTCCGTTGGTGGTAACGACGCAGAGTAAAGCCTTTAAGAACCCCGAAGCGTGGGCTTGGAATTTCACTGTCGAACGCGAGCTGTTCTGGAATTCGTACCTCAGCGTCGGCTATGTCGCTCGCCGCGGCTTGCACTTGCAACGAGAATCCGACATCAATCAGCCGACCCTCGCTGAGGCCGCGGCAAATCCGGGTGTCAATATCAACGCCATAAGGCCGTATAAGGGGTTCGGCTCCATCCGGGAAACGGACAACGTGGCGAATTCCATATACAACTCTTTGCAAATCGCCTGGAACCGCCGCTTTAGCAATGGCCTCCAGTTCGGAGTTTCCTACACCCTCTCCAAGAGTATGGATAATGGTTCCAACCAGCGCGACGTCGTTCCAGACACTTACGACACGAGCATGTTGTGGGGCCCATCGGAGTTCGATGCCCGCCATATCGTCATCATCAACTACCTTTACCAACTGCCTTTCTTTCGCAACCAAAAGGGGTTTGCCGGTAGAACCCTCGGTGGATGGCAAATCAGCGGCATCACGCAATTCCAAACGGGCTTGCCCTGCAGCGTTGCGGCCGCCAATGACTACGCCGGCGTGGGTCTGGACTCGAATTTCGGATGCGGCGTGAACGGCCAATATTGGGCTGTTAACGGCAATCCCAAGATCATCGGCACATTCGGGCCGAGTGGCCAGTGGTTCGCCACCACCAACCCCGATGGCACGCCGATCTTCACAGCGCCCGCAGCGGGCACTTTCAACACGCAACGCGTTCGCAACCTTATCTACCAACCCGGATACCAGAACTGGAACATGGGCTTGTTCAAGACGATCCCCATCAACGAACGGTTTCGCTTCCAGTTCCGCGCCGAAGCTTATAACGTGTGGAATCATCCGAATTGGTGCGGCAACAGCGGTTGCAGCGGCACAACCAACATTGGCCTGAACCCGACCAACGCCGCGACCTTTGGCAAAGTACTCTCAAAGGGCAGCGGCAGCTCCGGACAAGGCGAGCGCAACTTGCAGCTTTCGCTTCGCCTGGAGTTCTAGCGGCCTTTGCGATCGGGCAACAATTGGGTCTGATAATCGCGTGAGATTGGTTCGAGGATCAAAGGAGTTCCCCCAAGCCTCGAAGTCTTCGTCACTAGGACCATGTTCTTTCGTTGTTGAGGTCATCCAGCAGAATCGCAGGACAGTCGGGGCTGCAAGAGCAGCAACGGAATGACATAGTTAGGGGCTTGGGCAGGCCGGAGTGAGGAACGATTGCAGCGCGGGCGGAGGAGGTGGGGAGCTGGCGGGACGGGACTAACAAACTAGGCAGCGGCGGGAATGCAAAGGGAATTTACGGGATTGGCTGTGTTTCTGGGCCGTATCTTGCTTTTGCCTTGCTGGCGGAATATACTCTAATTTCGCTCTGAAGCGGGTCGCACGGATGGGTGGGCGCAAGCCCACTTTTTTGTTGGGCCGGTTGGAGGGCAGTGGACACCGGCATTGCTTGGGGAGTCTTCGGTTGGATTTGGAAAAAATTCGGGAAGCCGCCGAGCGCGTGGCGCGGTCGGAAGGGCTGGAAATATATGATGTTGAGTGGAAGGTGGGGAAGCAGCGCTTCTTGCGGGTGATCATCGACCGAGTGCCGAAGGTTGGGGCGGCGATGAGCGACTCGGCGGGGCAGATTTTGGCGCCTACGGAGGCGAGCGAGGGTACGGGCGGCCAGTTGGGTGTGAGCCACGCGGATTGCCAGCGCGTGAGCCAGCATTTGAGCGTGATTTTGGATGTGGAAGAGCTGATACCGGGGCCGGGGTACACCCTGGAGGTGAGTTCGCCGGGGATGGACCGGGCGCTGCGGAAGCCGACGGAGTACGAGAGATTTCGCGGACGGATGGCGAAGATTTCGACAACCGAGCCTGTTGAGGATGCGAAATATTTTGAGGGGCGGTTGGCGGGATTTGTGGACGGGAAGGTGCGGTTGGAGTTGAAGGGGAAGGTGGCGCGGACGGTGGAGTTGCCGCTGGAGAAGATACGGAAGGCGAATTTGATGGTGGAGTTTTAGGGGAAGTGAGTAGTGGATAGTGAGTAGTGAGTAGTGAGTAGAAAAGACCGCGCAGGTGCAAGGGTGAGCTGGCGGGAAGCGGTGGAAGAAGAAAAGGAAATTCGGGTACGAAGAGATTTGAGGAATTAGGGATTTCAGGAACGGGGAGCGACCGGGAAAGATACATGGCGAACCTGCTCTATCAGCAAATTGAGATGTTGAGCCGCGAGAAGCATATCGAGACGACCGTGGTGGTGTCGGCGATTGAAGACGCCATGGTGGTGGCGGCGCGGAAATATTACAAGACGGAAGAGGATTTGCGCGCGAAGTTCAATCCGGAGACCGGGCAAGTGGACGTGTACTCGGTGCATGTGGTCGTGGAGGAAGTGACCGACCCGAAGAAAGAAGTCAGCCTGGCAGAGGCGAAGAAAAAGAATCCGTCAGCGGAGATTGGGACGGAAATTATTGCGGCGAAGCCTACCGACGTGCTGGGGCGAATTGCGGCGCAGACGGCGAAGCAGGTGATTTTGCAGAAAGTGCGCGAGGCGGAGCGCGACACGATTTACAACGAGTACCACACACGCGTGGGCGAGCTGGTGACGGTGATTGTTAAACGCGCCGAGGGACCGGATTTGATTGTGGACATGGGGCGGACGGAAGCGCGTTTGCCGAAGCGCGAACAGTCGAAGCTGGAGACTTACAACATCGGGGAGCGGCTGCGCGTGGTGATCAAGATGGTGGACCGGGCGGCGAAGGGGCCGCAGGTGATTGTGTCGCGCGCGGATGCGAGTTTGGTGCAGCGGCTGTTTGAAATGGAAGTGCCGGAAATTTACGATGGGACCGTGCAGATTCGTTTTGCGGCGCGCGAGGCGGGCGAACGGACGAAGGTTGCGGTGATGAGCCGCGACAAAGACGTGGATCCGGTGGGCGCTTGCGTGGGCATGAAGGGGATGCGCGTGCAGTCGATTATTCGCGAACTGCGCGGCGAGAAGATTGACATTATTCCGTACAGCGAAGAGACGGTGGCGTTTGCGCAGAAGGCGTTGAGCCCGGCGAAAGTGACGCGAGTGCAGATCACCGATCCGGAAAACAAGAAGCTGGAGGTGATCGTCGAGGATTCGCAGCTTTCGCTGGCGATTGGGAAGAAGGGGCAGAACGTCCGGTTGGCGAGCAAGTTGATTGGGTGGGACATTGACATCAAGAGCGAAGAAGAGAAGCGGCAGGAAATTGAAGAGCAGATGACGGCGTTGACGGCGCCGACTACGCCGCTGACAGCGCTGGCGGGTGTGGGCGCGAAGACGATAGAAAAAATCGAAGCCGCTGGGATTACTAACGTCGAGAAGCTTGCGGGAATGACACCGGAACAGTTGATGGAGATTCCGGGAATCGGCGAGAAGATGGTGGATAAGATTTATCAGGCGGTGAACCGGTTCTACGAAGGCGGAGCGGAAGCTGCTGCGGCTGCACCGGCCGGAGAAGCGACCGAGGAGACGGCGGTTGCGGAAGGCGAAGTGGTTGGGGCGGAAGGTGAAGCGACGACTGCCGAGGGTGAAGCGGCTGCTGAGAGTGACGAAGCGAGCGCTGAATCCGCGGAGGGTGCAGCGGCGACAGAGGAAACTCCGGAGGGAACTGCTGCGGAAGGTGAACAAGCCGCGCCGACCGCGGAAGAGGAAACGCCGGCGGCTGAACATACCGAAGGCGGGGCAAAGACAGAGGAAGAGCCACGACCGTAACTAACTATTGGACTCGGCGGAGTTGGAGCCGATGGAATTTTTGACCGTGGAACGGTCCATACGAAGCATGAGCGAAGCAAACCAAGTCCGAATTAACGAGCTGGCCCGCGAACTCGAGGTCAAGGCCAAAGCGATCATTGACCTTTTGCCGGGGTACGGCGTCACAGAGAAGAAGACGCACTCGAGCTCGATCCCCGAGGATGTCGCGGAAAAGGTTCGCAAGAACATATTGGGGCAGGCGCAGGCTGAGGCGGCGGCAGAAGCTGCTGCTAAGGCGGAAAACGCTGCGAAGGAAGCTGCCGCCAGGGCTGCAAGGATGCGTCCTGCGGCTACGCCAGCACCCGTGGCTGCGACGCCCGGTGTGGCCGTGAAACCTGCAGCGCCAACTGTCGCGCCAGCCGCCACGCAAGTTGCAACTCCGGTTGCGCCAGCCGCGCGACCTGTTGCCCCTGCGACCCCGGCTCAGGCTGCTCCGGTATCGACCGCTCCGGCGGCTGTGCCTGTTGTTCCGAAGGCGCCGGTTACGGCTCCTGTTGGGACGCCGACCGTTGTTCCGCCGCCTGCTGCAAAGCCCGCTGCGCCGTCCGCACCAACGACAAAACCTGCGGCACCTATACCGATTCGTCCACCATCTTCAGCACCCGTTGGACACCCAACTACGACGCCTTCCGGAACGCGTCCTGCAACTCCGTCGGGAGCTCAACCTTCTACTGTGCGACCAGCGGCTGCCGCGCCGGGAGCACGTCCTGCCGCGACTTCTCGACCGCTACCGACGGGGAATCGCGGACCAGTTCCCGGAACGGCGCCAGGAAGCGGGCAGCGCTCGGGTGGAGGACCGCGTCCCGGGCAGCCCATGCGCCCGATGCAGCAGGGTGGCCAAGGAAGACAGTACACGCCACGGCCAGGTGGTCCGGGTGGGACGGGAAGTTCGCCAGCCAATCGACCTTTTGAGCAGCGGCGGGGAGCGACGCCCACAGGCACGCGTCCGGGACCGCGCATGCCGGGACGCCCCGGAATGCTGCCGGCGCTGCCGCCGGACAAAGTGCCGCCGAAGGCAGAGCCCGGCAAGCCGCTCTATACGCGTAAACCCACGCAGAGACAGCGGCCCGTCATGGACAAGCGGGAGCAGGAGGGTGAGCGCAAGCTGCACCCCACGCGCCAGCGTCCGGGAGCAGGGGACCGGCGTTCTGCGGCAGCTGTTATCGCGCCGCCGGAACCGCGGCCGCCACGCGACGTCACGATTACGGAAGGCATCACGATCCGGGAACTCGCGGAAAAGCTCGATGTGCGCGCGAAAGATCTTTTGAAGACGCTGCTGGATCGAGGAGTTTTCGCCAGCATCAACCAAGCGCTGGATGTGCCTACGGCGACGACGCTTGCGGAAGCGTTCAGCGGAGTTGTGAATGTCGTCTCCCTGGAAGAAGAGATGGTGCTGGAAGTCGCCAAGGAAGAGACCAAGGAGAGTTTGAAGCCGCGGCCTCCGGTCGTCACGGTCATGGGGCACGTTGACCATGGCAAAACGAGCTTGCTCGATGCGATTCGCGAAGCGGACGTCGCGGGCGGGGAAGCGGGCGGGATCACGCAGCATATCGGCGCGTACAAAGTGGTAGTCAACGACCGCAGCGTGGTTTTTGTGGACACGCCGGGCCACGAAGCGTTCACGCGGATGCGTTCGCGCGGCGCGAAGGTGACGGACATTGTGGTGCTCGTGGTGGCCGCCGATGATGGTGTCATGCCGCAGACGAAAGAAGCGATCGATCACGCGAAGGCCGCGAAAGTTCCCATCATTGTGGCCATCAACAAGATCGACAAGCCCGAAGCGCAGGTGGAGCGAGTGAAGCGGCAACTTTCCGACGTGAACCTGGTTCCCGCGGAATGGGGCGGGGACACAGAGTTTGTGGAAGTTTCCGCGAAACAAAAGAAAGGCATCGACAAGCTGCTCGAGACCATTTTGCTGGTCGCCGATCTGCGCGAGTTGAAGGCAAATCCGGACGCGCCGGCGAGCGGAACCGTGCTCGAATCTCGTGTTGATAAAGGACGCGGACCGGTGGCTACGGTTCTCGTGCAGAACGGGACGCTCAACTCCGGAGATTTCTTCATCTGCGGATCGGTGTTTGGCAAAGTGCGCGCGATGTTTGATGATCGCGGGCGGACCATCAAGGACGCGCCGCCATCGACGCCGGTGGAAGTGCTGGGTTTGCAGGGGGTGCCCGAAGCAGGCGACCATTTCCAGGTGACCGAGGAAGCGAAGGCGCGGCACATCGTCGAATACCGCCAAGGGAAGCAGCGCGACGCGCAGATGGCGCGTTCGAGCGGAGCGCGCATTACACTCGACCAGTTGCACGAACAGCTCAAGGCCGGCGACGTGAAGGAATTGGGCATCGTCATCAAGGCGGACGTGCAAGGCTCGGTGGAAGTGCTGAGCGAAATGCTGCCGAAACTTTCGACGGACCAGGTGAAGCTGAAGATTATCGGTTCAGGTGTTGGAGCAGTGACAGAGAACGACGTTTTGCTGGCTTCGGCTTCCGGAGCCATTGTTATTGCGTTCGGGATTCGGCCGGACCGCAAAGCAATGGAGCTCGCGCAACAGGAACACGTGGACATCCGCTCGCACACGATCATTTACGAAGTGTCCGACGAAATCAAGAAGGCCATGGAAGGCTTGCTCGAGCCGGTCATCCAGGAAACGTATCTGGGGCGTGCGGAAGTACGGAACACGTTCCGGGTCAAGGGCTCAGGCACCGTTGCGGGATGCTACGTAGTGGACGGCGTGCTGAAACGCGACGCACAGATCCGGGTGATGCGCGACGGCGCGGTCATTTACACCTCAAAACTCAGCTCGCTGAAGCGCTTCAAGGATGACGCGAGCGAGGTACGCACGGGATTCGAATGCGGCGCGGGCATTGCAAACTTCAACGACGTGAAAGTCGGCGACGTTTTGGAATGCTTCAGCGTTCAGAAGCTGAGCGCGGTGGAAGCAGCCGGCCAGACCGTCGGAACCGCCGGCCGCAGATAAGAAACAATCCCCGGAGCGCGCATGCCGGTTGGCCTGCTTACCCTTGAGCTGCACATTCCAGACGCGCAATCGCTGAAGGACAAGCGGCAAGTGTTGCGCAGCTTGAAGGATAAGCTGCGAAGGCAGTTTAATGTGGCGGTGGCGGAGTTGGACCATCACGACGTGTGGCAGCGATCGGTGGTTGGGGTTGTAACGCTATCGAACGAAGAGAAGCATCTGAAAGAAGTGCTACAAAAGGTCCTGGATGAAGCGGACCGCATTCTGGGCTCCTTTTTGATCAACCAGGCGATCGAGATTATTTAGATGGTTTCGCGGGAACGGAAATGAGTCCAGCCAATCACCGTCACGAACGGGTGGGCGAGGAGATCGCTCACGAGATCAATGCCATGCTCGCGGGTGAGCTGAAGGATCCGCGGCTCGAAGGTATGGTGGTGGTCAGCGAAGTGCGCGTACAGCCGGACATGAAACACGCGCGCGTGTTCATCAACATGCAGGGATCGGGCAAGGAGCAGGCTGACGCGATCAAGGCGCTGGAGCATGCTTCGGGATTTATCCGGCGCGAACTGATCGAAAGGCTGCAACTTCGCCGGCTGCCGGAGCTTCATTTCACGCTGGACCACTCGCAGGAATACACGGAGCGGATCGATCAGCTCTTGAAAGAGATGAAGAAAGACAAGCCGGCGGCGTCCTAGGGGCGCTGTGTGTTCAACAGAAAACTTCTCACTGACCACTCATTGAATGCCACGTCAGCCTCAGCCTGCGCCGTTTGACGGCGCGCTCGTCATCGATAAGCCGCGGGGGAAAACTTCCCACGACGTCGTGGACGCGGTGCGGCACCTTGCGGGATTCCGGCAGATTGGGCATCTCGGGACGCTCGATCCGCTCGCGACAGGTGTACTTGTGCTTCTGCTCGGCCGAGCCACCAGGCTGGTGCAGTTTTACAACGGACGCCGGAAGCGCTACTCGGCGGGCTTCCAGTTTGGTTTTGCGACGGATACCTATGATTCCGACGGCGAAGCGCAGGGGCCGGACGCCGCGCCTGTATTGGACGCCGCGCTTCTCGAAAAGCTCGCGGCAGAGAGCGTGGGCCGGTTCGAACAAATGCCGCCCATCTTCTCCGCAAAAAAAGTGAAAGGCCGGCCGGCGTACGAACTGGCGCGCAAGAAGCAACCCGTTGAGCTTAAGCCCGTCGAAGTGGAGCTATTCGAATACAAACTGACGGGGATCGAAGGCAGCGTGGCGCGCTTCGTCATCGAGTGCTCGTCGGGCACTTACATTCGCTCGCTGGCGCACGACATGGGGCAGAAACTTGGCTGTGGGGCGCATTTAGCCGAGATTACGCGGACGGCGGTCGGCGAGTTTTCGATGGAGCAGGCCATTAAACTGGAAGAACTGGCGGAAGCCTCGCGGGCGGGAAAATTTGCCGATTGCCTGATTCGTCTGGAAAATTTGTTGCCGAATTTTCCTCGAGTAAACGTGTTGCCCATCATCGAGAAGCGAGTGCGGCACGGCACGAAATTCAACGTACAGGTCTCGCAGATTCAGCCCGGCCGGGTGGAACTGCCTCCCGGCGCAACCTTGCAGTTGGATGCGGGAGAAGTAAAGCCTCCACGCTTGCGGGTCTTCAGCCAACAAGACAAGCTTGTCGCCATCGCTGAAGCGCTGGTTCCGCGCACCTATCAGCCTATCGTCGTTTTCGAACCGCTGGCATAAATAAAAATATTTTCAGTGAGAGCAGCCCTGACGGGCAGGCGCGTCATTTCGGATCAGGGGGGCGCGTTGGCGGCGCAGGGGTAGCGGTGGAACCGCCGCCGCGGCTCGCGCTGGTGTCAGGTCCGACGTAGATGGATCGGGAGACGCGGTCCGTGAGCCGCAATTTGTGCGGAGTAATCATAATGATCATTTCGGTGTCCTGCGCAGTGTTGTTTTTTTGCCCGAACAAATAGCCGGCCGGGCCGGGAATATTTGCGAAGCCTGGCAAGCCGGTGAGAGTGCGGCTTTCTTCGTTGTCGAGCAGTCCGCCAATAATGGTGGGTTCATCTTCTTTGATGCGGACGGTTTGGGAAAGCGTGCGGTTGGTAATGATGGGTATACCGTTGATGCTTGTGCCGGCGAGGGCGCGAATCTCAAATTCCAATTGCAGCGTTACTTCGTCGTTCGGATGAACAGTGGGCGTAGCTTTGATCTTAACGCCGATATCTTCGTATTCCGCTCCGGGGTAGGGCTGCTGCGCGATTCCTGCCCCAGAGCTAGAAAACAGGCTCGCGGGACTTAGGATTACCGTGACCTGACCTGTGGCGCCTGAAGGATCGTCTGTGACGGCCACGTCCGGCAACGAGGCGCCACTGAGGCTGGCTGACAAAATGGCCGTGGGATTCGTGCCGGCGGGAAGCTCGAAAGCGGGCGCGAATAATCCCTGGCCAACGCCGAGGAATACCGACACGCTGTCCGTCTGCGGGTCGGTTACGGCGATATCGGGAATGCCATCCCCGTTGAAGTCCGTAACCGTCACCGCCGTCGGCCCCTGGCCGGTAGCGAGCGGCGAGTTCGTGGCCGCAACGAAGGTGCCGTCTCCATTGCCAAGCAACACGCTAATCGTATTGTCGGATTGGTTCACGACCACGAGGTCGGGGTGGGAATCGCTGTTCAGATCGCCGGTAGCGATGGCCACCGGCATGTTGCCCACGGCAAACGGAGAGCCATTAGCCAGGGAAAACGTGGCGTTCCCATTGCCGAGAAGAACCACGACGTTGTTTGTGGTTCGATTCACGATCGCCAAATCCAGATTTCCATCCGAATTAAAGTCGGCTGATGTCATCGCTATGGGGCCGGTCGCCGTGGCCGGAAGGGCAAAGGGAGAACCCGTGGCCTGTTTAAAAGTGCCATCGCCGTTTCCGAGAAAAAGAGACAACGTGTTGTCCGTGAAATTGGTCACCGCAAAATCCTGGTTGCCGTCGCCATTGAAATCGCCGAGGACGATGGAGCTGGGCTCTTTACCCACGGCGATAGGTGAATCCGTGGCTTGCTTGAACGTGTCGTCGCCATTGCTGAGGAGGACCTGCACGGTATTGGCATCCGGATCCGTTACGAGCAAATCGTGAAAGCCGCTGTTGGTGAGCACGGCGGAAGCAATCGAGGGAGCAACCGCAGGTGCCGACGTTCTGGCGGTGCCAAGCGAGATGGGTAACCCTGCCTGAAGGAAAGTCCCTGCGCCCTGATTTTGCAGAATCGTGAGGGTATTGTCGATCTCGTTGACGACCGCGAGATCCTGAAGACCCAGGTTGCGGAAATCGCCCGACGTGAGCGCCACAGGCCCCACGCCGACGTTGTAAGAAGTGCTGGGCAGGAGGCTGTTGGTGACTCCAGCTACAGATGTGGCGGCCGTCGAGGCGCCGAGGCTCCCAGAAAGCAGGGAAAGAGTGATTGGAACGCGGTCACCCACAAAAAAAGAGGCGGGCTTGCCGTCCTGGGCGCGCAATAAAACCTGGCGCCCACTGTGCACAAGGGAGAGCGCGTCGGAAAACTGCGCCGCAAACGTCGGCATTGTCAGAAGAAACGTTGTGTTGCCGCCCCCCACGCGGGCCAACGGAGGGATGAGGGAGCTGAGGGAGGTCCCGGCGCCGCTTGAGGTTGCCCCGCTTCCGAAAATGCTTGCCAACAACGTGACCAGGGTGCCGACGTCATGGGCTGCCTGCAATTGGGAAATTATGCCGGTACTGAGAGAAATCAGCTCTGTCGAGGGAGGTGGAAGAACGCCCAGAGTGCGAGCCTTGTTGCGATCGACCTCGAGGATCTCTATCTCGAGGAGCACTTCGCCGCGGGCCTTTTCGACTTGACGGATGATTTCCCCTGCGAGCGCCAGCCGTTCCGGCGTGTCGCGGATGCTGACGGCGTGGCTCTGGGTATCGAGTTGAACGCGCGTTGCTCCCGTCATCTCGCGCAGTACGCGCACTAACTCAGTCATCTCTTCGTTGCTCACGGAGGCGGGCAATACAAACGATTGTTCGGCTTGAACTCCATATTGGCGACGCTTTTCCGCTGTGTCCTGGGTTACGAACAAGAGCGTTGAAGTTAGCGGGCGGGAGAATGTGCCGGTCTGCGCGCTGAGGACCTTTAGCGCGGTGGGGAAATCTACGTCGTCCGCGTGTAGACGGACGGTTCGGGGGGCGAGGTCCGGATCGAATGTGACTTTGATCCCAAAGAGCTGCCCCAATTGCTCGTATACCGTCCGTGTATCTCCGCGCAGGTCGAGGTTTTGTTTCTGGCTGAGGGGCTTGAGTTCCGGGAGGCCCTCAATTCTCCTATCGGGCTTCGCGAGCGGCTCATCCTTCATCGCGTTCATCTGGTGCAATCGTTCCGCAACGATGGTGTTACCCGGATCGATGAGCAGCGCTTTCGCCAGTTCCTCTGTTGCCACGTCGGCATGGCCGGCGAGGGCGTCGCGCTCGGCGGCCTCGACGTGGTCACGAACGAGTTTCGAGCGCATGGACGCGATGCGCTCGATGAGAGCCGTGTCCTGCGGCGCGTAACGCGCGGCTTGCTCGTAATAGTTTAGGGCTTCATCAAAGCGCCCTTCGGCGAGCTCTTTGTCCGCTAGCTCGGAGAGTTTCTTCGCGGATTTGGGATTGGGGCGGGGAGCCATCTGCAACTGCGCTTCGTTGGGAGCCGTCTGCGGAGGGATGGACTGCGGTTGAGAGGAGGATTGTGCGGGAGACTGCGCGCAGTAAAGGAGAATCGCGAGTACGCAGGCGACGGTTTGGCGGAGATGGACAGAGGTGATCATTGAATCGAGATGGCCATCTATTCTACCGTGTTCGCTGCGAGGAAATCGGACTGGATTGGTCCGGTTGACGTAAATTAATACAAAGGGTAGACTTAGATTGTAGTTGCAAACGATTTACAACTGGAGATTCTGTGCTTCCCGCATTTCTCATCGCTCTCCGTGAAGGTGTCGAGGCCTCGCTCGTCGTGGGCATCATCCTAGTTTACCTCTCGCGCACGAGCCGCTCGCAACTGGCGCGTTTTGTTTGGTATGGCGTGGCCGCCGCCGCGGCGCTGAGCTTGGCTGTGGCCATTGCTCTGGAGCGCTGGCGGATTAACGAAGACGGGTTCGAGGGGGTGATGTACCTCGTCGCGGCAGCGTTCGTTATTACGATGATCCTATGGATGAATCGCGTTGCGCGCCACTTGAAAAAAGAAATCGAGCAGAAGATTGAGAGTTACGTGGGGCGAGCGGGAGCGGCGGCTGGTTGGGGCATTTTCTTCTTTGTTTTTCTTATGGTTTTGCGCGAAGGAGCGGAGTTGGCGATCATTCTGCGCGCCGTGGAATTGTCCAGTGAAGGACTGCAAACGTGGATTGGGACGGCCTTGGGAATTGGCGCGGCGGTGGCCGTGGGATTGTTCTTCTTCAAAGGGACGCTGCGTGTTCCGTTGCAACGTTTTTTTGCTGTTACTAGCGTCATCTTGATGCTGGTGGCGTTTCAACTGGCGCTGACTGGTTTGCACGAGTTGAGCGAAGCGCAATGGTTGCCGTCCAGCAAAGCGGAGATGGCCGTGATCGGGCCGGTCGTTCGAAATGAGCTGTTTTTCTTTGTGCTGATCTTCGGCGCTGCTGCGCTGCTGGTGTTGCGCGAATGGCAATCGGCATCGCACGCAAAGGCTGCAAGAGAAACTGCTGGGGAGGCGGAGAAACGGCTGGTCGAAGCGCAGACTCGGCGTCAGCGGCGGTGGATGATCGCGGCCGCGACTGGATGCCTAGCCGTGATTCTGGTGCTCACAGCGGACTTCGTTTACACGCGCGCGAATTCGGCGCCGCCTTCGGCGCAGGCCATCGCTGCCGTGGGAAACCAAGTGCGCATTCCCGTGGGTGAAGTTCAGGACGGCAAGATGCATCTATTTACCATCAGCGCGGGAGGGCAGTCGCTGCGCTTCATGATCATCAGAAAGCCGAATGGGTACGGAACGGCGCTGGACGCCTGCCGCATCTGTGGCGCCGAGGGCTATCGCCAGGATGGGCAGAACGTGGTTTGCAGGCACTGCGGCTCGGCGATTTATGTGCCGACGATCGGTGAGGCGGGAGGGTGCAATCCGATTGGCGTGCCCTCGCATGTGGATGGAAGCGATCTAGTTCTGGACGTTTCTTCGCTTGTGCAAGCGACCAAGTTGATTCCACAGTAGGCCGGGGTTATTCGTGCTCCCGCCTATGCGGCTTTATAAATTATGTTCTTACGCCTGGTAGCCGATTCGTTTACGCGCCGCCCGCGCCGCAAGGTGCTGACCGCAGCGGCGCTGTCGCTGGGCATGGCCGTGGTGACGGCGGCGTTGAGCGTTTCGCTCGACGTAGGCGACCGGCTGGCGAGCGAGTTCCGGAGCTTGGGCGCGAACTTACTGGTTACGCCGCAGGCCGATTCGCTGCCGCTCGAGATTGGCGGCGTGGACTATCGTCCCGTCAACGCTGGCGCGTATCTTCCCGAAGCCGACCTGCCGAAAATAAAAACGGTCTTCTGGCACAACAACATCGTCGCGTTTGCTCCCGTTCTGGAAGTGTCGGCCATGTTTCCGAATATGACGATTTCAAAGTACGGGTCTCCAAATCGTTCCATTCCCGCGATGCAAATCCCATTGATTGGCACCTGGGCTGAGAAGCACCTGCAACTATCGGACGGAGGAACCTTCGTAACCGGAATTGCAAAAACCAATCCCTGGTTTCACGTAGAAGGGAAGTGGTTTTCGGATGAGCGTCATCTCGAGCGTATCGAAGTTGCCCCCATGGGGCACACGTATTTGCCCGGACCGCCAGAGTGTGTCGTCGGGGAAAAACTGGCGGCGCGACGGAATCTTCACGTCGGTGAATCTGTAGTCGTGAGCGCACCGAAGATCGAGAGTCCACAAAACATGCAGTCGTGCGACATCACGGGAATCCTTTCCTCCGGCGGGCCAGAGGACGACGCGCTGCTGATGCCGCTCCGAGAGGTCCAGGAACTAGTGAACAAGCCGGGCCAGTATCGGAAGCTTTATGTGAGCGCTTTGACGAAGCCGGAAGATGATTTTGCGCGGCGCGACCCTAAGACGATGAAAGCTGACGAATTCGAGCGCTGGTCGTGTAGCCCGTATGTTTCTTCGATTGCGTTTTCGATCCAGGAGGTGTTGCCGGGGACGCACGTGCGGGTGATCCGGCGCGTGGCTGAAGGAGAGGGAACTATCCTGACACGAGTACGCGCGTTGCTGTGGATGGTGACGCTCGCAGCTTTGCTCGGGGCAGCGCTGGCTGTCGGTGCTTCTTCGGCGGCCTCGGTGATCGAGCGGCGAACGGAAATTGGCTTGATGAAAGCTTTGGGAGCTGGCTCGGGTACAGTTGGTTTCCTGCTGGCTGCGGAACAGCTTCTGCTCGCATTCGTCGGCGGAGGGGTCGGCTATTCGCTGGGAATCATTCTTGCGCGTCTGGTCGGGCAAAAGATATTCGGCGTTGCGCCCGCGCCGTCGCTGCTCGTTCTGGTTGCGGTCCTCGTACTCGCTGCCGGAGTTACACTTCTCGGCAGCGCTCTTCCGTTGCGACGTGCTTCTCGTTATGAGCCGGCACCCATCCTGAGAGGCGAATGATGAGCGCGCCTGGCAGCGGCAATCGAGCCATGTTCTGGCGTATCGTTCGCCGTCTGCTAGGCGCCAATCGTGGTCGGCTGTTCGTCATTCTCCTTGCTCTCGGCGCCGGCGCTGCGGTCACCGCGGCACTGCTGAACTTGCAGGTCGACGCAAAGAGACGGATTGCCGCACAATTTCGCACTTTCGGTGGGAACGTCTTAATTACTCCGCATCAGGCTAACGCGGATGCCCCGCAGGCACTAGAGGTAAAGACCCTCGATGCATCTTTATTCGACAAGATCCCGGGCAGAAACAGAAATAGCGACGGCCTGGTTGCGAAAGCGGCTCTCTTGTATGGCATTGGCAATGTGTCCGTTTCGGATTCGCAGAGCGCGCCCGGCTCCTCGATTCCGGTGGTGTTCGTCGGGTATCGGTCCACGGCGCACAATCTGAATGACATATTCCCATCGGCCGATGGGGCCGACCCTGAGAGGCGGCCTAACATTGCGTATGTCGGCCCGCCTGTTCCTGTTCTCCCGACTTGGTGTGATATCGGGGAACAATTAGCCACCAAACTTCGTGTGCGGCCAGAACAATGGCTGGAAGTGAGGGTTCAAGGGTCGAGCTTGTTGTGCAACGTAAATAAGGTCAGGCATTCCGGGGGCGCGGAAGACAGCCAGATTTTTTTGCCGCTGCCGGCCGCGCAGTATTTACTGGACGAGCCGGGGCGAGCGAGCATGATTGCGTTGAACGTGCCGGGCAATCCAGCCAACATCGTGCAATTTATTTCGGATTTACGGCAAATCACCCCGGATGCCGAAATTCAACCGGTGCGCCAGTTCACGGAAGGCGAGGCGAAGATTTACGGTCGTATCAGCGGATTGCTCTCCGCCACCGTGGTGGCTGTGCTGCTGCTCACCGGCCTGTGTGTTATGGCGGCGATGACGAATGTGGCGATGGAGCGGAAGAACGACGTTGGCTTGATGAAAGCCATTGGCGGCGCAACACGGCGCGTGTTGCGCCTTTTTCTGGCGGAAGCGGCGCTGCTCGGTCTTGCGGGTGGCGTGATTGGCGCGGCGGCGGGGATTTTTCTTTCTATTTGGTTGGGCAAACAGGTATTTGGCGTGGCAGCGCAGCCGCAGCTGATTGTGTATCCTGTAGCTGTGGCTCTCACGATGATTGTTGCGATTCTCAGCGCGTATCCGCTCCGGCGGCTCGCCAGGGTTCGCCCCGCTTCGGTGTTTCGAGGTGAAGCGTGAGCGCCCCCGTGCAGATTCTTCCCGAGCAGAAAACAGCCGTGCCGCAGGTGGCGATCGAGAACCTCGTCAAGAAATACGGCTCTCTGCGCGCTCTCGATGACCTCAGTTTCAACGTCGAAGCCGCCGAATGGGTGGCGCTCATGGGCCCATCCGGCTCGGGCAAGACGACACTCATCAACATTCTTGGCGGTCTGGATAAACTCAACTCTGGCCGCGTCATCGTGGACGGCGTCGACCTTTCGAAGCTCAGCGAAAACGAGATGGTCCGTTACCGCGCCGAAAAGGTCGGCTTCGTTTTTCAGCAATTTCATCTCGTGCCGTATTTGAATGCGCTTGAGAACGTCATGCTCGCGCAATATTTTCATAGCGTGACGGATGAAAAGCAGGCCGAAGAGGCCTTGCGCCGCGTCGGCATGACCGACCGCATGACGCACCTCCCGGCGCAGCTTTCCGGCGGCGAACAGCAACGGGTGGCGATCGCCCGCGCTCTAATCAATCAGCCGAAGATCATTCTGGCCGACGAGCCCACAGGCAACCTCGATGAAGCGAACGAAGAGATCGTCCTGAAAATCTTTAGCGAGTTGCACCATGCAGGCCATACGATCTTAATGGTCACGCACGACCCGGACATTGCCCGCCAAGCTGACCGGCGCATCGAACTCGCCCACGGCCGCCTCCACTTTGACACTGCGCAGCACGGCCCAGGCCACCCGCTCGCGTGCCCGCTTGCCAACACCGCCGATTGCTGCACTCCCGCTTCCGGCGACGACGAGATTCGCTTCGATCATCTCCTCGAGCAAATATGGATCTGCTGCGAAGAAGGCAAACCGGCGAATATCAAGGCGCTGCAAGCAACCGGACACGCTGGTGCTTTTCCCGTTCTTCCCGATGAGCCGGCGGTAAGAACCTTGAGCCGGATGAAGGAGCGGCACCTGGTCGAAATGCAAGACGGCGAGGCGCAGCTTACGCCGGTGGGAAGCCAACGCGCGCGTGGCGTGGTGCGCCGACATCGGCTCGCTGAACGCCTCTTCAAAGACACGTTCGCCGTCGACGACACCGAGGCGCATACGCAGGCATGCCGGTTCGAACACATCATCAGCCCGGAGCTTGACCAGCGCATCTGCACGTTCCTCGGTCATCCGAAGACTTGCCCGCACGGCAATCCCATTCCACCAGGCGATTGCTGCAACGGAAAACCCAAGAGCTAAGCACTTTCTGTCGCATGCCCATTCCACTCGATCCGCGCAAGAAACCGACCGACGTGAAGGTGCACGTAAAGACGGGCGCCGGAGTTGACATTGTTTGGGCTGACGGCCACACCAGCCACTACGATTTCGCCTATTTGCGCGAGGAATGTCCCTGCGCCACGTGCAACGACGAGCGCGGCAAAAAAGAAGCCTTCGCCGCCACGGCAGCACCCGGGAGTTCAGCTTTTCCGACGCTGCCAATGTTTAAGCCCAAACCTCGCGCGCAAGCAGCCACCGTCGTCGGCAACTACGCTGTGCAAATCAGCTTCACGGATGGGCACTCCACCGGAATCTTCAGCTACGACCATCTCCGAAGTATTTGCCCCTGCGCTGAGTGTGCGAAGGCATTCCGCACCGCCGCTCCCTAAATCGTTTCAGTCCACGCAAAAAACCAGCCAGTTTGCTAGACTTCGCGCCCAAAAAGTGCGAGCATTTTAATCCGCTGATCGAGATCACCCGTACATGAACGGCACTCCCAACAGCCCTGCTGCCGCAGGCAGCCGAGGCAACGGTATTCCGCGCGTCATCGTCGCCACGACGGCCCTCCTTACATTTATCTCCTTCTGGCGGGCAGCCGCCATCGTTTTGAACGATCTGGCCTCTTCGGCTTATTACGCAGGTGGTGAGGCGGAAGGGTACATCGGCAAAACCGCACCGTGGTTCATCCTGGCCATCATGTTGTTTTCGTATGCGGTGCGCGCCGTGTACGTCGAGAGTTGCAGTATGTTCGTGCGCGGCGGCGTGTATCGCGCCGTGAAACAATCGCTCGGCGGAACTCTCGCAAAATTCAGCGTTTCCGCGCTGATGTTTGACTACATCCTGACCGGGCCCATCAGCGGTGTCGCGGCCGGCCAGTATCTCGCCGGGCTCATCAGCGAGTTGTTGCAGTATTCGCACCTCGGAAACGCGCTCACGCCGAATGAGGTCAATTTCATCGCTGCGGCATTCGCGATTCTCGTCACCGTTTATTTCTGGTGGGAGAACACCAAGGGCATTCCGGAGTCCAGCGAGAAAGCGCTTGTCATCATGAAGCTGGTGACGGTGATGGTGGTGCTGCTGATCGCTTGGTGCATCTATACGGCGGTCTTGAGGCACTCCGCACTTCCCCCTTGGCCCCACCCGAAAAATCTCCGATTGACTGCCAACGCTCTCGGCTGGCTCGCCGCCAGTCCGCTTCCGCACATGTTCGGGATCATCGCAATCTTCATAGCGCTCGGCCACTCGGTCCTGGCGATGAGCGGAGAAGAGTCTCTGGCGCAGGTTTACCGCGAGATTGAAAGCCCCAAACTACCCAACCTGAAAAAAGCCGGACTCGTCATCTTCGTCTACAGTTTGGTTTTCACGTCCCTGGTTTCCTTCTTCGCTGTGATGATCATTCCCGACACTGTCCGCCAGAATTACCTCGAGAACCTCATCGGCGGCCTGGCGATGAGCTTGCAAGGGCCGCTCATTGCGCGGCTGGTTTTTCACGCATTCGTGGTCGTTGTCGGTACGCTCATCCTGGCCGGAGCGGTCAATACAGCCATCGTCGGCTCGAATGGCGTGTTAAACCGCGTTTCCGAGGACGGCGTTCTCAGCTCGTGGTTTCGGCAGCCGCATCCCAGATTCGGCACCAGCTACCGCATCATTAACATCGTCGTCGCGCTGCAGATCCTCACCATCTTTATCAGCCGCGGCGACGTTACCTTCCTTGCAAACCTCTACGCGTTCGGCGTCATCTGGAGTTTCACGATGAACGGCCTCGCGGTGCTCGTGCTCCGCTACACCAGGCCCGGCCAGCGCGAGTTCCAGGTACCATTCAATTTTTATTTTCGCGGCGTGCAAATCCCGGTCGGTCTCGGCTTGATCACGTTGACGCTCTTTCTAATCGCCGTGGTCAATCTATTCACCAAGCCCGTAGCCACCATGGCGGGCGGCACGTTCTCTGTTCTGCTTTTTATCGTTTTCACGATTTCCGAGCGTCGCACTCACGCGGCCGGTTCCGGCCATCAGGAGATGGACCAGTTCAACCTGGAGCTGGAGTCCGAGCTGACCCCAGAGGCGGTCGGTGCGCGGCCCGGCAACATCCTCGTCCCAGTGAGCAACCACTTCAATCTCTACCACCTGGGAAACGTCCTCGATCGCATAAAGCCTGGGCGCCGCGATGTCGTCGTTTTACACGTCCGGTTATTACGCCGCTCCGCGTCCGGCGAAAACGAACTGGATGCCGATCAGCTCTTCGGCAGCATCGAGCAGCATCTCTTTTCGCAGGCGCTTTCCATGGCAGAAAAGCGAGGGAAGTCGATTCGGCTCGCGGTGGTTGCCTCGAACGACCTCTGGGAAGGCATCTTGCGCGCGGGCGCTTCGCTGCAGTCCAGCACAATTGTGATTGGCCGCTCAGCGAAGGACAACACCGAGGAGCAGGCCCGACAGATAGGCGAGGCGTGGGAAAAACTCGGCGACATAAAGCCGCAGTTCAACCTCGAAATTCATTTGCCGAACGGCGACAAGATTTACAAGGTCTTGGGACCGCACGCTCCGAACCTGACGGCTAACGAAGTCAATCTTCTGCACCGGTTGTGGCTGCGCTTTAGCGACGTCCTCGCGCCGCAGGAGCTGCATCATCACGATGTAGTGCACTTTGCTCTTGAGGAGGTCAAGAAAGAGATCGAAGAAGGGCAGGAAGACGCAGTCGTCAAGCGGCTGCGCGCCCACATCGAAGCAAACCAATCGAAGAAACCCCCGTCCTCGTGAAGGGCCGCGGAGCCACCTGTCATTTCAGAGCGATGCAGAGGTTTCGTCTTAAGCGAGCTGCGCCGTGCAGTGGCCGCAGCGCTTGGCCTGGATTGGAATGCTCATGGCGCACTGTGGACAATCCTTCGTCGTTGGAGCCGCAGGAGCAGGCGGCTTCGTGATGAAGCGGTTCACGGCTCGCACCAAAAGAAACACAGCGAACGCGATAATCAGAAAGTTGATGACATTGTTCAAGAACATTCCGTAGCTCAGAGCCGCTCCGGCGGTCTTGGCCGCAGCAATCGATTCGTAATGATGCCCGTCCAAGCTGATGAACTTGTTTGCAAAATCGACGTGCCCCAACAAGTGTCCTAGAGGCGGCATCAGGACATCCTCGACAAAAGATGTAACGATTTTCCCGAATGCCGCGCCGATAATGATGCCGATAGCCATGTCCAGCACGTTGCCGCGCATCGCGAATTCTTTGAATTCCTTTAGCATGATGCGTCTCCTTTTGGTTTGTGGCGTGGGCTCAACGATCGCCTCTGTGCGGTTGCAGAAGCAGAGAGGGCCGTTCGTTGCGCGGATTATATCTGAAGCAGAGTAAAAGTTGAGGCGGAAGACTGGCGGGAGGGAATCAGCGCGGCCGGAAAACGAGCGCTGCCCCGATGATTCCGCGCAGGCCCATCAAGACGCCGGCAGTGGCCATCAGCGGCCCGACCCACGCAAACGGGACTCGCGATATCGCCAGCATCACCAGGCCGAGAAGAGTGAGCGAAAGCCCGCGAGTCCAGTTTTCCCAGCGTGCCCACCATTTGTTGGGACCATAGAGCGCCCGCAGTCCCCAGAGGATCAGCGCTCCGCTGAGGATGAACCAGGACGGTTTGTGGCGCTCCACGAGAACGCGCCCAGTGAGAGCCAGCCAAACGACAAGCACACCCAAGAGCAAAAAGATCACTTCGATCATGAGCCGCAGAGCGCGCTGGGGTGTCAGCATCGTCATACAGCGTGTTTAGGGGATGCGTTCGATGCGCACTTTCTGCATCACCACGGGCGTCTTTGGACGGTCGTTCGAATCGCGCGGCAAATTAGAAATCTTATTCGCCACGTCTTGCCCCTCGACTACTTCCCCAAAGATGGAGTGCTTGTTGTCGAGCCAGGGCGTCGCAGCCACCGTGATGAAGAACTGGCTGCCGTTCGTTCCCGGCCCGGAGTTGGCCATGGAAAGCTTGCCAGCTTTCGAGTGATTCAAGGAAGGATGAAATTCGTCCGCAAACTTATATCCTGGACCGCCACGGCCCGTGCCCTGAGGGCATCCGCCTTGAATCATGAACTGCGGAATCACCCGATGAAAGCCGAGCCCGTCGTAGAAATTTTTCTTCAGCTTTTTGCCGGTGGCTTCGTCGGTAAATTCCTTGGTGCCCTCGGCCAGTCCTACGAAATTCTCGACGGTTTTCGGAGCTTCCTTTTCGAGCAGCTTTACCACAATGTTGCCCTGCGAAGTCTCGAAAATGGCATACGTCCCTGATGATCGGCTCATGCATTCTCCTCGTGTACTAATTCATCCTACACGAGCCGCCTCTGCCCGCGCCACTCGCCGTCCGTTACCAGCTTTTTTGCTTTCGCAATTCCGTGATGTGCGCGGTGTGGTGCTTTCCGTGCCATTCATAAAGGAAAAGGAGCCAATCAACGGTCCGTTCGCCATGCTCGGGGTGCACGAGAACACGCGCGAAATGCTCCGGCTTCAACGACCGCCACAGACGGTCCCAGCGCGCGTGCACGGAATCGAGCAGCGTCTGCGAGCTTTCGATGGGGGCGGATTTAGAGTCCGCCAGCTCGGCCCACGCTGTTTCGTTATATGGCTTGATCATCGGTTTATCTTCTGTGAGGGCGAGCTTCAACCGCACAAGCGCATTCATGTGGCTGTCCGGAACGTGATGGACCACCTGGCGCACGGTCCATCCGCCCTCGCGATAAGCCGTATCCAGTTGCGAATCGTTCAGGCCTTTCACCGCTGCGCGCAGTTTGGCTGGCGTTGAGGCAATCTCATCGATGGCTACTTGCCGTCGTTCGGCCGTCACTTGGGCTGGCAGCGCGAATTTTCCAATGGGATAGCGTGGATCCATGTGCTTTTCTCCTCGGGCAATCTCAAGCTCCCGTTCGCGGATGTGTTCGACTATAGCCGTGGCGCTCTGCGACGGTCAACGCGGCGTAATAAGAATGCCTTTCCAATTTGGACGCTCCGCTACCCGGCTCGCAAGCGAGGGGATGCTACAATACGGAACTTCGAGCCGTTTCGAGGGCTGTACCGGCGAGATGAATCGAATTAGCGCACTGTTGAATCCAATAGTATGGAGATAATTGGAATGCACAACGTTGTGATTATCGGCAGTGGCTGCGCCGGCCTCACCGCCGCGATCTATGCCGCGCGCGCCAATTTGAAGCCGTTGGTGATCGACGGCCACGAACAGGGCGGCCAGCTCTCTCTCACCACGCACGTCGAGAATTATCCCGGCTTCCCCGACGGCATCATGGGACCGGAGCTCATCGAAAATATGCGCAAGCAGGCTCAGAGATTCGGCGCGGAATTCAAAGCCGGGGCCGTCAACGAAGTCGACCTCACAAAGCGTCCGTTCAGAATCTCAGCTGGCAAGGACTCCTACGAGGCCAAGACCCTGATAGTAGCTGCGGGAGCCTCCGCCCGCTTGCTTGGTCTGCCGGGCGAAAAGGAACTAATCGGCCGCGGCCTTTCCACCTGCGCGACCTGCGACGGTTATTTCTTCCGCGAGAAAGCGATTGCCGTTGTCGGCGGCGGAGATTCCGCGATGGAAGAGGCGAACTTTCTGACCCGCTACGCAAGCAAGGTCTACCTCATCCACCGCCGCAAGGATTTTCGCGCCTCCAAAATCATGATTGATCGTGTTAAGGCCAATCCAAAGGTCGAACTTGTCGTCCCTGCGGTTGTCGAAGAAATTCACGCTCCCGAGGGGCACGTCACCGGAGTGCGTGTGCGCAATCCGGAAGGAAAAGAAACTACCGAACTTGAAGTCCACGGCGTATTCGTCGCCATCGGCCACGATCCCAACTCGACCACATTCAAAGGCAAGCTGGAGATGGACAGCAACGGCTATCTGATCGCCAAGCACGGCAGCTTGACCTCCGTTCCCGGCGTGTTCGTCGCCGGAGACGTGCAAGACCATCGCTACCGCCAGGCGGTCACCGCCGCGGGCTCCGGCTGCATGGCCGCCCTCGATGCCGAAAAGTTCCTGGATGAGCACACGGACTAGTCGCGAAGCTATTCCACGGGCATAATCATATTGCATGCTCCGCGCGACGCTTCTCAAGCTCTCCGAGAGTCCCCGCTTCGCCAAATGGGTCACCTCCAACGGCACCACGCGCCGTATGGCACGCCGCTTTGTCGCCGGCGAAACGCTTGACGAGGCCATTGAAGCCGCCCGCGTCTGTAACAACGCCGGAATGCTCGTCAGCCTGGACTACCTCGGTGAGAACTGCGCCAATACCACCGATGCTCAACGTGCTCGAGATGCCTACCTCGAAATTTTCGAGCGCATCCACCGGGAAAACCTCCACGCCAACGTTTCTTGCAAGCTGACACAGCTCGGACTGGACCTCAATGTCGATTTCTGCCAGGGGCTGGCCGTGTCCATCGTCGAGCTGGCTGCGCGATACGAAAATTTTCTCCGCGTCGATATGGAAGGCTCGGCTTACACGCAGCGCACTCTCGACATAGTAAAACGCGTGCGCGCGCGGAATCCCGCCATCGGAACAGTTATCCAGGCTTACCTTTTTCGGAGCGAGACGGACGTGCAGGATTTACTCAGCTACGGCTGCCGCATCCGTCTTTGCAAAGGGGCCTATAAAGAGTTGCCGGAAGTCGCTTATCCTGGCAAGAAAGATGTCGACTTCAACTTCGTCCGCCTGATGAAGATTCTCCTGCCAAGCGGTTTCTACCACGGCATCGCCACCCACGACCCACGCATGATTGCGGAAACGATTCGCTGGGCCGCCACCAGGCAGATCTCCAAGGATGATTTCGAGTTTCAGATGCTTTACGGCGTGCGCACCGACCTGCAACGCATGCTCGTCAAGGACGGCTATCGCCTGCGGGTTTACATTCCTTATGGCAACGACTGGTTCCCGTATTTTATGCGCCGGCTGGCCGAGCGCCCCGCCAACCTGGGCTTCTTGCTGCGAAATTTCTTCCGCTCTTAGCTTCTTTTCTTCGGATCGTTACAGCTTGCGGCAAACGGTAACGCCATCGCGCAACGGGATCAGAACGGGATAAAGCTCTTTCGAGGCATACACCAGCCGGTTGAATTCTTGTACGCCGAGCGTCGCGGCATCGTCGGGAGCCGCGGGCCGCGCCGCCTTGCCCGACCATAGCGTATTGTCGGTGATGAACAATCCTCCACGCCGCAGCTTCGGCAGCGCCGCCCGCAGCGCGTCCGGGTATTGGTGCTTGTTCACATCATTAAAGATCAGGTCAAATTTTCCAGGAGTTTTCTTGACCAATTCAAGCGCGTCGCCTACCTGAACGTTTATACGTTTCGCGACACCCGCCCGCCGGAAATACTCGCTCGCACGCTTTGCATTCTCCGGGTCTCCATCGGTGTAGTGCACTTTTCCTTTCGGGCCCGCGGCCCGCGCCAGCCAGATCGTCGAATAGCCGATGGCCGAGCCCATCTCGAATATGCGTTTTGCGCCCGAAACCTGCGCAAACAACGCCAGCAAGCGCGCCACGGCCGGCCCAATAATCGGCACGCGGTGCTCTTCGGCATAGCGCTCCATCTCGCTGATAACGGCGTCCCGCTCCGGCAGCAATTCATAGAGATACTGCTCGACGTCGTCTTGTATGAAGGTGCTTCGCAAGTTTGCGCTTCGAATCACAGGCTCTCTCCCGGTTTCAACGCATGAATCTCCAGCCCCGCAATGTCCCGCGTTTCTTGCCGGAATCCCTCTACCGTCCCTGTCAGAAAAGGAAACGTCGCGTAGTGCATCGGGATAACGTGTTTTACTCCAAGCAACCGGATCGCATACGCCGCCTCGCGTGGTCCCATCGTGAAGCGATCGCCAATCGGCAGCATCGCCAGCTCTGGCTTGTACAGTTCTCCGATAAGCTTCATGTCTCCAAACAATGCGGTGTCTCCCGCATGATAAATCGTGAATCCTCCCGGCATTCGAATTAGGAAGCCAGCAGGCTCGCCGCCATAATGCCGCACGCCGTTTTCATCGATAGAGTTCGAATGAAACGCATGCGTCATCGTCACTTCAAATTCCCCGACCTTCTGCGAACCGCCTTTTCCCATCGGGCAGGTTTCCACTTCAAATCCTTTGCTCTCGATCCAAAGGCACGTTTCAAACATCGTCACGATCTTGGGTTTGTGCTGTTTTGCGAGCCCCAGCAGATCGCCCAAATGGTCCCCGTGCGCGTGCGTCAAGAAAATCACATCCAGACGCGGCACGTTCTTCAGCGCGGCCGGGCACATCGGATTCGTCGCCACCCAAGGATCGATGAGCGCCACCTGCCCCGACGGCGTCGTCAATGAAAACGTGCTGTGTCCAAAATATGTGATTCGATTGCCCTTCGTATCGAGCATCTGCCGGTCTCCCTATGCTTCGTTTAGTTTTAGAGTATTTGGATTAAGCGCTACTTTCCCTGCGACCCCGTGCTCGCGCTGCCCGCCAGCAGCCCTCGAATCGCCTCTTCGTACTGCTCCCGGCTCTTCTCGCCGATGAAATGGCCCACCTGTCGTCCATCCTTGGCAAAGAAAACCGACACCGGCATCGTCCCGGTCCATCCCGGAAGCACGGATTGCCTGAACGCCTCCTCGGCCCCTGCGGTCTTGCGGTAGTTGGGGAAGATCGGTTTGTACCGCGCCAGAAACCTTCGCATCAAAATCAAATCGCCGTCGTCATCCATGCTTACTCCAACGACCTGCAGTCCTTTCGGCGCATATTGTTTTGCCAGTTCGTTCAACATCGGATATTCGTCGCGGCAAGGCTCGCACCATGTCGCCCAGAAGTTCACCAACAGGGCCTTTCCACGGTTTTGCTCCAGCACCTTTTGGAACCCCTGGATGTCGATCATTTCAGGATCGCGCGGGGCCTTTGCTTGCGGTGCCGCAAAAGTCGTCCCACCAGCCAGCAATACCAGTGCGGAAATGACAGTCCGTATCCTCATCGATGTACCTTCCCGAACCATTCTATCTTCAACTGCGAAAGTTGAGAAACCTCTCCCCGCACAGTACAATCATCCCTGCTGCTTGTTGGCCCCGGCAGGGGCGTGGTATAAGAAAATTCCGCCGGGCGCTTCCATTCCCCGGAACCGCTCTCGGCTTCTTGTCCGAGCAAAGGAGATTTGAATGGCTTACGTAATCGCTGAGCCCTGCATCGGAACAAAAGATACTGCCTGCGTGGACGTCTGTCCCGTCGATTGCATCCACCCACGCAAAGATGAGCCGGAGCACGAAAAGGTTACGCAGCTCTACATCAACCCCGTGGAATGTATCGACTGTGGCGCCTGCGTCCCGGTCTGCCCGGTGACCGCGATCTTCGCTCTGGAAGACCTGCCGGAAAAGTGGAGTAGCTACACGCCGGTCAACGCGGAGTTCTACACTGCGAAATAGCACGACCCTTTGTCTTAAACACAAGAATTAAACGCTCACCGCGGCACGCCTCGGCGTGCCGTTCTGTTTGGTTCAGCTTTCGAGCCGCGCCGTTTCCGCGCGCCGTGTCCCGCCGCTCAGGGTCCGCTTGCGCACTTCTTCGAATGTGGTCGCAAACAAAATTTTCTCCACCGCCCCCTGAACATCCTTCCAGATCTGTTTCAGCCCGCAGCTTTCTCCCTCCACGCACACTCCGCCCATCGCTTCGTTGTGCACGCAGCTGGATTCCGCGAACGCGCCGTCCACCACCCGCAACACCGCCCCAACGGAAATCTCCTCCGGCGCCCGCGCCAGCGTATATCCCCCGCGCACCCCTCGCCGGCTCTCCAATATCCCGCCGCGCTTCAATTCCAGCAGGATTTGTTCCAGGTACTTCAGCGGAATGTGGTGCCTCTGCGCGATCTCGTGGATGGTCACGACTTCGGGATACTGCAAACTCAGGTGCAGAACCGCTTGCGTCGCGTATTCGCCTTTTGCTGTCACTCGCATCGTATGGTCAATTCCTTCGTTAGCCTTTCACACGCGCGAAGGTGTGTCAATCTCTGCCGCCCGCCGCTATGCCTGGCCCTGCATCTCACAGCACGACGCATCCAAGAAAAATTGCGCCTTGTGCCCATATTTGTCATCTCATGAATCGTAAAAGTTGCGCCACACGGTATGATGTTTGCGAGCAAAATTGTCCCCATGCCCGAACGCTTTCATCTCGTCCTGTTGATTCATGCCCACCAGCCTTGTGGCAATTTCGGCCATGTGCTGGAAAAGGCCTACAAAGACTCCTATCTGCCCTTCATCGAGCTCCTCGAAAAACATCCGGGCGTCCACATGGGCCTGCACTATTCCGGCCCGCTGCTCACCTGGATCGAAGAGCATCGTCCCGAGTATTTCGCCCGTCTGAAAGCTCTCGTCAGCGCAGGGCAAGTCGAGCTGATCGGCGGCGGCTTTTATGAACCTATCCTTGTCTCCATTCCGCCGGAGGATCAGCGCGAACAAATCACGCGCCTCGCCTCCTACCTCGACCAACACTTCGGCCATCGCCCGACGGGCGCCTGGATCGCCGAGCGCGTCTGGGAGCCACAACTCCCCTCTGCGCTAGCTGCGGCCGGCGTCAGCTACACTCTCGTTGACGACATTCATTTTCTCTCCGCCGGCTTCGAGCCCGAGGAGCTTTTTGGCGCTTACATTGCCGAAGACCGCGCCCAGAGCGTCTGGCTCTTCCCCGGCCAAAAAGCCCTCCGCTATTTCATCCCGTTCGGCAAAGTCGAAGAGGTCATCACCTACTTGCGCGACGCCGCGGCAGTCCATCCTGGCGGCATGGCCTCGATGGGTGACGACATGGAAAAATTCGGCGTGTGGCCAGGGACCAACGCCCATTGCTACAAAGACGGCTGGCTTGAAGACTTCTTCACCGCGCTGGAGAAAAACTCCTCCTGGCTGCGCGTCTCGACGCCCGGCGAATACCTTGCCGATCACTCGCCTTTGGGCCGCGCCGATCTTCCCACTGCCTCTTATAGCGAAATGATGGAATGGGTTCTGCCCACGCGTGTCCGCCAGCGCTACCACGCGGTCCAGAAAGAGTTCAGCGCGCGTCCCGAGATTCTCTCGTTCCTCCGAGGCGGCTCCTGGCGCGGTTTCTTTCGCAAGTACCCCGAATCCAATTTGCTCCACAAAAAAATGCTCCGCGTCTCCGCGCGCATCGCTGCGGTGCCCACGCGCCACGCCCCTTCCAAAGCTTCCGACGAGCTAGCCCAGGCGCGCGACTTGCTCCTGCGCGCCCAGTGTAACGACGCCTACTGGCACGGCATCTTCGGCGGACTGTACGCTCCCCATCTCCGTACCGAGCTTTGGCGCAATCTAATTCGCGCCGAAACTGTTGCCGACCGCCATACCGGTGGAACTCTCGTACCGCGTGTCGAATTGCTCGACTATGACGCCGACGGCGCCCATGAACACCTCTTCACCGCGTCCGAGTATCAAGCTCTTCTCAAACCTACGGATGGCGGCACGCTGGCCGCGTTTGATTTTCGCCCCGCTGCGGCGACTCTTGTCAATTCCATTCAGCGAAGGCCGGAGGCTTACCACGCGCGGCTCCGCGAAGCCGCAAAGACCGCCGTAGCTGGCGCCGTAGCATCCATTCACGAACAAACTCTCGTAAAGGAACCTGGCCTCGAACGTTTTCTACGCTACGACCGCTGGCCTCGTCACGCTTTCCGTGCGTTGCTCTTCGACCCCGCCCGCACGCAGCCTGAATACGAAACGCTCGAGCTGCAAGAAGATCCCGGCTTCGCTGGCGGCGCCTTTCAAGTCAAATCCTCTTCCGCCAACGACGCTCAACTCATTCGCGAAGACGAACTGAAGGTCGCCGCCAAGGGTAACGCCGCCGCGCCGAGACTTTCTTTCGCCAAACGCTTTTCTTTCGGCCCCGCCCCGCACGGCTGCGAGATCGGCTGCGAAATCGGGCTGAAACTCAAGCACCCCCTCGCAACGCCCATAGCTGTCGGCATCGAATCCGTCATCAATCTTCTCGCACCCGCAGAGCCGGACCGTTTCTTTGAGACGCCCAAGGGTCCGCAAAATCTTCGCTTCAGCGGCCTTCTGCCCGCCCCCTTGCTTCGCTTGGAAGACGGCTGGCAGCGCATCCGCATCACACTGCACGCACCTGGCGCAAAGGAGTTTTGGATAGCTCCGATTGAAACAGTTTCCGAGTCCGAGGAAGGTTTTGAACGCGTCTACCAGGGCTCTCAAATCCTTGCCATTTGGCATCCGCCCTTGGCCCCGCAAGAGCCGTGGTTCGCGCGCCTCGTCTGGCGCATCGAAGCCTTTTAGCTATGTGCTAGGCCGCGCATGAATCGCACCGCGAGTTCTTCGAGGATTTTCTGAGGAAGGGAACTAGCCGCTTTTATTCCGCAATCAACAAATTCTGCGCGAACGGCCACTCTTCGTCCACCCACTGCCCTTCGCAACGAAACGCCGTTCGCTCCGCCATTTGGGCTGCTTCCCCAATATGGTATTTGTGAGAGCTCTCCGTCCAAATCGTTTCATCTTCATCTAATGACACGCGAAGTCCAGCTGCCGGAATCTCCACGCGCTGTCGGCCGGTCGAACGCAGGTGCATCTCGATCCGCCGCTCGATTGCGTTCCAACGCGCCTCGTGACGGAAACACGCCAGATCGAAGTCCCCGCCTAGCTCCCGGTTGATTCTCGCCAGTAAATTCAAATTGAACGCCGCCGTCACTCCGGCCGCATCATCATAGGCAAGCAATTGATCCTCGACGCGCTTTTCCAAATCGGTCCCCAACAACAATGCATCGCCTTTGCGCAATATGTTTCGCACGCTCCCCAGGAACTCCTCTCCCGCGTCGCGATCGAAATTCCCAATCGTGCTCCCAAGAAACAGCACCAGCAAACGGTCGCCCTTGGCGCGTCCTTCGGCGACGGTGCGCAATCCTTCCAGATACGGCTGTTCATGCCCGACGACGCTCACCAGATCGATCTGCCCAAGTTCCTTCTCGCACGCCGCAAGCGCCGAAGGCGAAATCTCAATCGGAAAGTAAAACGTTTTCTGCCGCCGTGAAAGCGCTTCCAATATCCAACGCGTCTTTTTCCCGCTTCCGCTGCCCAGTTCCGCGACGTGCACCGGCGATGGCAGCAGCCCGACGATCTCGCGTGCGTGCTTCTTCAATAGCCGCGCATCGGCGCGCGTCAGGCCGTATTCCGGCAGGACGCTTATCACTTCAAACAGCGCCGAGCCTACTTCGTCATACAAATATTTCGACGGCAGCTCGCGTTGTCCGCTCTTCGTCAGCCCTTCGCGCACATCGGCCGCGAACTCGGACACATGTCTCTGCGGAAGGGTTTGCGTCAGCATGTCGTCTCCCAAAGGCCCTGGCTTGTCTTGCGAGCGTTAGTCTTCCACGCAACGGAATGTTGCGTAGACGTACGGATAATGCGGCTGGAACCAGTTTCGGAAGGATCGCCGCAACATGCACGCGGCCGTTCGCGGCGACCCTCCCTTCATCACATAGTGTTTCCCATCGAAGAAATTCGCGGAATAGCCGGGGTAGAAGGGCATAACTGCAAACCCGGGGAACGGCGCGAATTTTGTCCGCGTCCATTCCCATCCATTGCCCACCAAGTCGTGAACTCCAAAAGCACTCGCACCTTCCGGGTGCGCGCCCGCTGGTGCAGGATCCCACTGGTGAAAATCAAAATTGCCATGCCGCGCGCTCGGTGCGGCCTCGCCCCAGGGATACGCTCGCTCCGTCCGCCCTTCACGCGTTCCGTACGCGGCGCGGTGAAACTGTTCTTCGCTCGGCAGTTCGCGTCCCAGCCACTTCGCGTACGCCGTGGCTTCCGCATGGCTCACATACACTGGCCAATCCAGCGGCAACCGAATCTCGCCAAACATCGTGCGGTACATCCACAGATTCCCGTCGCGCTTCCAAAACGCCGGATGCTCGACGCCTTCCTTTTCCTTCCAAGCCCACGCCTCTTTATCCCACAGCGCGGGGTTCTCGTATCCACCTGCTTGAATAAACCTCAAAAAATCCTGATTCGTGACGTTGCCGCTCTCCATCGCAAATCCTGCCACGTCCACCGCATGCGCATCCAGTTCGTTATCCCATCCGAACTCATCACCTGTCACGTAGTTCAGCCCAAGCGTAACTTGCCCTGCCGGTATCTCCACGAGCCGCGACTTCATTCGCGCAGCTCCAAAACTCGGTGCAATGGGCCCGCGGACTTTTCGATCGGTCGGCAGCCGGTGCAACATGTACGCCAGCGTCTCCGCGTGCATCAATCGGTGCTCGATAGCCACTTCCAGCATGGCAATCAGTTGCGGATGCCCCTCTGCCGGCCGCGCTAGGGCGCGCTCAATCGCAGTATCCAGTTCATTCCGTAACCGCCGGTTGTAGCTCTCCACCTCGCCGCGCTCCGGCCAATCGCTTGGCCCGTCGTTCGGCAATCCACCTCCCACCGGGTCGATTCCGAATGCAAAAAGGTCGTCGAACGTTCGCGTCTTGGACTGTAATCCAAATGCGCGTTGCGCCAGCAGGTTCCAATCGAACGCCTCGACGTGTCCCAGGTAAAAAATAATACGGTGCCGTTCTGGAATGGGCCTGTCGTAAATGGCTTCCTCGCGCACAATCCGAAACAACTCATCGGTCTGCACGCGAGCGTTTGATAGGCGGGTGTGAAGGTCGTGCCGAATGCGGACAGCTATAGCGGTGGCTCCCATGGCGTCTTCCCCCTTACTTGGATGCCGCTTCCGCGCGAAAGATGCGCCAAAATTCAGCGCACGGGGAGGCTGAGTGGAGTTACGATGTTCACCCCTGCGGTGTGAGGCTGTCAATAGAAATGAATGCGAAACCTGCAGCACTTTCAGACGTCGCCATCGAATTCCGATCTGTTAACTACCACATAAACGATATTCCTGCGGGTGCCATCGTCTCCAATGTCTCCCTAAGCATTTCCCGCGGCGAGACCCTCGTTCTCCTCGGCCGCAGCGGTAGCGGCAAAACCACCCTGCTCAAACTCATCAATCGCATGCTCGTCCCCTCGCAAGGGCAAGTTCTCGTCGAAGGCCGCTCCACCACCGAATCCGATCCCATCCGCCTCCGCCGCGGTATCGGCTACGTTATTCAGGAAGCCGGCCTCTTTCCGCACTTCACCATTGCGCAAAACGTCGCTCTTGTCCCCACTCTCGAAAAATGGGACTCCACACGGATCGCCGCCCGCGTGGAAGAACTACTGCGCCTCGTAGGTCTTGAACCCGCCGAATTTTCCGCCCGCCACCCCCGCGAACTCTCCGGCGGCCAGCGCCAACGCGTTGGTGTCGCCCGCGCTCTAGCCGCCGATCCTCCCATTCTCCTCATGGACGAGCCTTTCGGCGCGCTCGACCCCGTTACCCGCGCCGAACTTCAGCGCGAATTCAGCGCCCTGGCTCGCCGTCTCGCCAAAACCATCGTCTTCGTCACCCACGACATTCGCGAAGCCCTCCTTCTCGGTTCGCGCATCGCTCTACTCCACGCAGGACACTTAGTCGCCCTCGCCCCTCCCCGCGATTTTCTCCGCCTCGACCATCCCGAGGTCCACGCCTTCTGCGCCTATCTGGACCCATCCGATGGAGTAGCCCAATGACGCCCTGGACTTTCTTCCTCGGTCACCGCTCCGAGATCTTCCACGCCACCCTCGACCACCTCACCCTGGTCGTCATCGCCATGGATATCGCCATCGCCATCGCCGTCCCTCTCGGCATGCTCATCGTGCAACATCGCCACCTCCGCGCTTTCGCGTTAGGCCTCGCCAGCGTTTTTCAAACCATCCCCAGCCTCGCCCTCTTCGGCTTCCTCATCCCCATCCCCTTTATCGGCGGCATCGGCCGCCGCACCGCCATAGTCGCCCTGGTTCTCTACGCCCTTCTCCCCATCCTCCGCAACACCTACGTCGGCCTAAGCGGCGTCGACCCCGCCATCCTCGAAGCCGCCGAAGCCATGGGCATGACCACCACCCAAATTCTCCTCCGCGTACGCCTCCCGCTCGCCCTGAGCGTAATCCTCGCCGGCATACGCACCGCCACCGTCATCACCATCGGCGTCGCCACAATCGCCGCCGCCATCGGCGCCGGCGGCCTCGGCACCTTCATCTTCCGCGGCGTAGCCATGGTCAACGACTCCGTGATTCTTGCCGGCGCCATCCCCGCCGCCCTCCTGGCCATCCTCGCCGACCTCCTCCTAGGCCAACTCGAACGCCGCCTCAAAGTCATCTGATTTCCGTCTCTTGTAGGGGCACGATTCATCGTGCCCTTCTTCGCAAGATTTTCGTGCTCCCGTCTTCTCTCTCTCTTCTTTCGTCTCCTTCGCTCTTCTCCGCGCCACCTCATCGTCCTCCGCGCCTCCGCGTTATCTTTTTTCCTTTCCCCATGAGAAACTCACCCAACGATGCGCCGCCGCTCATTCCGAATCCTTTACTTCCTTTGCCTCCTCAACCTCCTCTACTTCACTTCCGCCTGCCGCAACCCGACCCAACCCCACCTAACCATCGGCTCAAAATTTTTCACCGAGCAAGTCATCCTCGCCGAGCTCCTCGCCCAGCACATCGAGTCCCGCACCCACATCCCCGTCGAGCGCAAAACCAATCTCGGCGGCACACTCCTCGTCCACAAAGCCCTCCTCGCGGGCGATCTCGATCTCTACGTCGAATACACCGGCACCGCCCTGACCGCCGTCCTCAACGAGTCTCCCGACAACGAGGACGGCGCCCAAATCTACGCCCGCGTACGGCGCCAGTACTCCGAGCGCTTCAACCTCGACCTCACCGAACCTCTCGGCTTCGAAAACACCTTCGCCATGGTCGTTCGCGGCGACGACGCGCAAAAACTCCACCTCCGCACCATGTCCGATCTCGCTCCCATCGCCTCAAAATGGCGCGTAGGCGTAGGCTACGAATTCCTGGAACGTCCCGACGGCTTCCCCGGCTGGTCCTCGCGCTACAATCTCCACTTCGCCGCCCAACCAAATGTCATGGACCTCGGCCTTCTCTACCGCGCACTCCTCGATCATCAAGTCGACATCGTCGCCGGCAATTCCACCGACGGCCTGATCGACTCCCTTCATCTTCTCGCCCTCGAAGACGATCGCCACTATTTCCCGCCCTACGACGCCGTACCCATCGTTCGCCGCTCTGCCCTCGAAAAATTTCCCGAACTCCGCGCCGCCCTAGCCGATCTCTCCGGCAAACTCACCGCCGCCGAAATGCGCCATCTCAATGCCCAGGTGGACGCCGATCAGCGCGACGTCGCCACGGTAGTCCGCGCTTTCCGCGCCTCAAAAAATTTGTAGCCCGTAACCTTCTGCCCGTCAACCAGCGTCTAATCCCCAGCACGCAATTCAGCGGCCCGCATCACCAAGCCAAAGGTTTACAAATGCAACTTTGGCGGTTCACCTGGGTTTTATTGGTTGCAAGCTTCACGGGCCCGGTTACCACGTAGCAGCAAAATTCCCAGCTCTTGCACGACAGAAACATAAAAGCGTCATGGAGGCTCGCATGAAATCACTTCTAGGACTTCTTGCTTTGCTTTTGTTCTGCACCGTTCCAGCTCTCGCGCAAGGAAAAGGCGGACAGCATCCCGCGCCACAGGCCAAAGACGTCGGTCACGGTTACGTACCGCGTAACGGCCCTCCTCCCGCCAAGGCTGTTTCTCACGAGGCTCCTCACGACGCATCTCGCGACGAACACCCAACGCCTGCAAAATACTCCGACAAACAGGGCCATCCCGAAGCTCCTCACGTCCATACCAACGGCCAATGGGTCGGTCATGACACCGGCCGCGATGATCCCCACTATCACCTCGATCATCCCTGGGAACACGGCCGCTTCTCCGGTGGCTTCGGCCGCGGCCACGTTTGGCGCATCGCCGGCGGCGATAGGTCGCGTTTCTGGTTCGGCGGCTTCTATTTCAGCGTCTCTCCTGCTGATTACGCCTTTTGCGACGATTGGGACTGGGCCACTGACCAGATCTCCATCTTCGAAGATCCCGACCACGTCGGCTGGTACCTCGCCTACAACGTCCGCCTCGGCACCTACTGCCACGTCGAGTACCTCGGCAACGGCTAACCGTCTCGAACCGCCCTCGTTCACAACGCGTTCCTCGCAACGCATGGCACAAACAAAAATGGCCCATCCTTGCTGCACTACAAGGATGGGCCATCTTCACTTCCCGCATTTTCTCCCCGGAAGCTTTACTTCGCTTCCGTCGCCTTGTCGATCACTAAGCTCATCTTCCCGATGTGCACCGGTGACTTCACCTCCGGTCGCGTCGCCTTTCCATCCACCACAATTCCCAGCGGCACAAAGGTAACCTGCATCCGCTCCGCATTCGCCTTGAGCGCCCCCTGCATCGCTCGGTTCAGCGGATACTCGAAATGTGCTGGTTTGAATTCGTGGTGCTTTTCGCTGCGAACACCAGAGCCGAAAAGTGAGAGTGTCCCCACATAAGCCGGGCTCTTCACGTCTTCCTCGATCTCGCCCGGCGCTCCCACGTACACCGCCCAGGCCACGCCCGGCTGCTGCTCCGCCTCAACTCCGTCGAGGTCCAGCAGCAGAGTGTCCGCCTTGCTTCCCAGCACCGCTGCTATCTTTCCGCCGATCTCCTTCAGTTCGATCGGCACTGACACTCTCTCGCCCTTCAATTCCACCGGTGGCCCCGGCACCTGAAACAGCACTACTTGTTCAAACTCCCAGATCGGCTCCGGCCGCCGCCGCTTGCAAAACTCCAGCACCTGCGGCGGTTCTCCCTCATATACATAATCGAGCTGCTCCGCCGCGCGCAGAATCTGACACGCCGACATCTTCACCGCGTGTCCGTTTTCGTCGAAGAACGTGTACGTCTTCCCCGTCCACGTCGCGTCCGTCACCGGATCGCTCCGTCCTCCTCCCTGCGCCAGCCACAAATCCCACAGCCGGTCCACGTTCGAGTGATGGACATAAAAGATGGGATCCTGCGCCGCGGTAGGCACCGATTGCATCCACCCGCCCACTTCCACGTGCACGCTCCCGTGCGGCCCCTGAATATTGATGTTCGTCGCGAAAAAATCCGTCAAACCGAACGAGCCTGACGTCGAGTTGCCCACGCTCACGGCCCCTGGATTTAACGCGCCCGTCCCGTTGTTCATATTCGTATCGCGGTTCACCGTATACAGCTCGCTGGCCGGATCGCGAAACGGCGCCGGCAGATGAAAATCGCTTCCCGGCGCCCAGTTCCAATACGGCAGCGCCCAGCAATGGTCCTCGCACATCTTCCGCACGATCCGCTCGAACCAGTACAGATACATCCGGTGCCACGACCAGAAAAATTCCGTCCAGTGCTCGCAATTGTCCCAGGACGTCAGCAGCGGCGTAAGCGTCGTCCAGTGGATCGCCCCCTGATACGTCCAGCTCAGCGGATTGTTTTGCGGCAGCGCCTGCATCGCCTTGATCGCTTTCCGGTACGACACCAGGATCGGATCGCTGGCGTCCATCCCTGCCAGGTTTCGCCGAACGTGGATCGTTTCTCCAAACGCCTCCTTGGCCCCAAACAGGCCCGCCCCCACCACCGCCGCCGTCACTGCCTTCCCCGAACTCTCCAAAAACCCCCGCCTCGTCGTCTTACTCATCACGCACCTCCGTGCCCAGCTGCCCAGGCGGTCCATTCACAACATCCCCGCCCTCCGCGCCTTACCGAGTAGTGCCCCCACCCAGCCAATCGTTTCAGTCGCCACCCACCGCGGCCTTCTCGCTATTCTAAGGCCAGTTGCAGTACACAGATGGTATACTCCACCACATTTCAATCGCTCGGGGATTGCAGAGTATTAGGAATGACCATGCATAAAATGGCCAGGTACCGATGCCGTCCACACGCCGGGCAAAAGTTCATCGCTAGCGGCAAGGCGTATGAATTTGCTGGAAAAATAGGCGACGGTGCCGTTGGTCTCGTCCGCAAGGCTACGGACCTCAAGACTGGTGCGACCGTGGCGGTAAAGGTCCTCGCGCCAGATCCCAAATACATTGACCCCGCTGCCTTTGACGATGTGGAGCAGCGATTTAAGCGAGAAGGCAGCAGAGGGGCCCACCTTCGAGATGACAATCTGGTTACGATCATCGCGTACGAAGACAATGAGCAAGGCTGCTGCTTCGAGAAGGCTCGAGTTAAGAATCCATTCATCGTGATGGAATTTGTCAGAGGGCGCACACTAGAGTCACTGATCAAGAAGCTCGGTGCCACTTCAACTCCTGGGCAGACACACATCACGAAGCAAACGCTCACAATTGCTCACAGAATTACGAAAGCTCTTCTATATCTTCACGACAGAAAACTCGTTCACCGAGACGTGAAGCCAGCAAACATTTTTCTTTCCTCAGCCACGCCAGAAAGCATCCCCTCCATGGTGAAGCTGGGTGATTTCGGTGTTACAAAATGGGGGGATTTCCTGGCGACCGCCGCATCAGGCACCCTTACTATGACTATGCAACAAGGTCTGGGAACGCTCAAATATATGTCACCAGAGCAGGCAGTGCGCCCTAAAGATGTAAACGTCCGATCCGACATGTTCTCACTAGGCGTCACTCTGTATGAGCTCTTTACGGGACAAATTCTGCAGAGTCCACACCACATTTTTGAAATAATGAGCGCCCGAGTGAGCCGCGAAGGTATTGCGGCCAAGCTCATCTCGCTAGGCGTTAGGTGCCCGTACGATCAGGTCGGAGTCTTCGAGATGATTCTCGACATGTTCTTGGCAGCGCCGAAAAGCAGGCCGACGTCCGTGACAGTAGCCGGAAGGCTAGAGTACCTTTTGGAAAGAGCCTAGTGTAAGCAGTCGGTGCAAGCCTTGGCGAAGATTTGAGGAGCATTGCAGGGGCTCAGAAACTTAACGTCCATCCAGAATAAACCAACTTACTGGCATTAGCGGTATTACTGGAGCGCGGATTTTCGTGGTCCTTCTAACCACTAACATCCAACCTCTAAACCACTTTTCCACAGATTTCCACAGCCGTATCAAACCACTAACCTCCCCGCCAACTCATTCCAATCCCGCAACTTCCGCAACCCGCATTCGAATTATCGCGCTCCGTTCGAATAACCATGCAGTACACGGAAAAATGGTATTGACAAATAGTAACTATCATGGTACCATCTCTTATGAATCGGAGGCGCTGCCCCTTTCCGACGACCCCGTCGTCTCAGCGCCACCTCTCTGCCCTCCGCGTCTCAGCGTTATCTTTTCCCGATCTCTTTCTCTACCCTCTCAACTTTGAACGTTCAACGATCAATCTCCGTCCCTATCTTGACGCCGCGTCAAGCCTAAGTCCTTTGTTTGCCACTCTTACAGAAAACACCGGGGGTGGGGTATACCCGCACTCCCCGATTGGAGAAAAAAATGACCACACTAAAGAACATGAAACCTCAGCCCGTCGAAATCGATTCCATCAGTGACGCGATGCGCTGCCACTACCGCAGGCCTTCCGGCCGCCGTTGCAAGCTCGCCGTCACCGCCCCCGGCGCTCCTTTCTGCTTTACGCACACCCTGGAGTTCAACAAGGCCGATAGCCTCAATCTTAAGACCGCACTTCTCACCGACCATCAGGGCTTTCAAACCGCCCAAGGCATCAACCACTCGCTCGGCAATCTCTACATACTCCTCGCCAACAACTACATCTCCCCTCGCCGCGCCGCCGTCCTCGCCTACATCAACAGCCTCCAGCTCCGCACCCTCCCCGCCATTGACGCCGACAACGAAGCCGGCATCACCGACCCCACCGCCCCCGATCCCGAAGAAGCCCCCGACACCGACGAAGAAGCCCGCCTCGAAGCCGCCGCCGAATCCGAGCCGAACGACGAGCCCGAATCAGAGCCTCCCAAGCCGAACTCTCCCGAGATAGCCGCCGAACACTCCGGCGCCTCCACGTCCAATGCGCCGACCACGCACGATCCCGCGCCACCAAGCGAGTACCGCTCATACTGGGCTACCATTCCCGACCCCACCAAAAAACCCTCATGACCGCCACTTCACTTTCTGTAGGGGCACGATTCATCGTGCCCTCTTTGCTCTCGCGCCACGCGCGTCTCGTAGGGGCACGGCACGCCGTGCCCGTCTTGGGTCGAACCTTTCGACTTTCAACTGTCGACTGTCGACTCTCTTCGGCGCCCTGTCCTTTGACTCCGCCGCCCCACCAACATACAATCGCGCCCGTTCAGGGATGCAACACAATCCAATTCGACAGGTGGGGATAACGCGATGAAAAAGTTTCTGTGGTTATGCTCGGCAGGATTTCTTTTGTTCTGTGGTCAGGCGGCGCGCCTCTCCGCGCAAGCGCCGGAAAGAGGAGAAGCACGAACTCCAGAAGCCAAAGCACCCGACAAGTGCGACGAGAAAGCCACCAAGGAAGAATCTTCCGTAACCGATCACACCATCAAACTCGGCGGCCAAACCATCCCCTACAAAGCCACCGCCAGCACCACGCTCCTCAAGAACGACAAGGGCGAATCGACGGGCCTTCTCTATTCCGTCGCCTACACGCGCAGCGACGTCAAAGACCTCACCACGCGCCCCGTCTCTTTCCTTTACAACGGCGGTCCCGGCTCCGCCACCATGTGGCTGCACCTGGGCGCCTTCGGCCCGCGCCGTGCCTGGACCGTCGACGGCACCTTCACTCCTCCCGCGCCCTACAAGCTCGTGGACAATACCGAAAGTCTGCTCGACAAGACCGACCTCGTCTTCATCGATGCCATGGGCACTGGTTACAGCCACGCCGTCTGCAAAGCGCAGGAAAAAGATTTTTACGGCGTCGACGAAGATATCGAAGCCTTCGGACAATTCATCGTCACCTATCTCAGCCGCAATGACCGCTGGAACTCCCCGAAATTCCTGATCGGCGAAAGCTACGGTACATTCCGCTCCGCCGCGCTCGGAAATTATTTGCAGAGCCACGACACCGTCCACCTAAACGGTATCGTCCTGATTTCTTCGGTCCTCGATCTCTCCACGATCACCTTTCCCCCAGGCGATGACCGCTCCTACATCTACTATCTTCCCAGCTACGCCGCCGTCGCGTGGTATCACAAAGTCTTGAAAGATCGTCCCGCTGACCTGCCGGGTTTCGTCGAAGAAGCGCGGAAATTCGCGCAAGGCGAGTACGCCGACGCGCTCTTCAAAGGCGCGCAACTTTCCGCTGCTGAAAAAGCCGCCGTCGCGAAAAAAGTCTCCCACTTCACTGGATTGAGCGAAGACTATCTGATCAAGGCGGATCTACGTGTCAATCTCAGCCAATTCCGCGCCGAGCTTCAGCGCAGCGTTGGACAGACCGTCGGCCGCATCGACGCCCGCTTCACCGGCTACACGGCCGATCTCCTCGAGGAAAACGCGCAAGGCGATCCCGAAGGTCCGGCCGTCGGCGGCGCGTACACGGCGCTGATCAATTCCTACAACCACGACGAGCTCAAATTTGGAAAGGACAAGGTCTATCACAACACCAGCGGCGGCGGTGGCGGCTGGAACTGGACGCGCCAATCCAGAGGACCGCGTGGATTTTTCCCCAGCGGCCCAAATGTCCAGGGCGATCTCGCGCAAGCCATGATCACCAACCCCAAGCTCCTCCTCCAAGTCGAAAACGGCTATTTCGATATGGCCACTCCGTTTTTCGCCACCGAATTTACGATGGAACATCTCGGCCTGCCGCCCGACTTGCAGAAAAACGTCAAGCTCGATTACTACAACGCTGGCCACATGATGTACCTCCACGACGAAGACCGCGTCAGCCTCCACGACCACATCGCCAGCCTAATCGATCGCGCTACGAAGCAGTGAGTAGCACAGACTTCAGTCTGTGCTCTTTTGAATTGCATTTGATGGAAGGAAATAACGAAAGCAAATGACGCCGAACGGAAACTCAGAAAACTTCAGAGCTTTCGTTCGGCGCTAAAAAAGGAAATACAGAGTAGACGAGTTACCGCCGCTTTTGAGCGGCGGCGCTAACAAGAGCCTGATTCTTCTGTTCGGTATACACGACGAATTCCTCGTACGGGCCCTTGAAGTCCTCGATCTTGCCGTCGTGGAAATGCCAGATGCGCGTCGCGACTTCATCAATCACGTCGTGATCGTGAGTCACCAGCAGAACGGTTCCGTCATAGCGCTGCAAAGCAATGTTGAGCGCGTTGATTGATTCCAGGTCGAGGTGGTTCGTTGGTTCGTCGAGCACCAGGAAATTCGGCTTCTGCAGCATCAAGCGGCAGAAAATCAGCCGCGCCGATTCGCCTCCGGAAAGCGCGCGCGTCGGCTTCAGCGCATCTTCACCGCTGAAAAGCATCTGGCCCATCAGCCCGCGCAATTCCTGCTGATTGGCGCTCGGATCGAACTGCCAAAGCCAATCGATGGCCGTCATTCCTTTGGTGATGGATTCGCCGTGGTCCTGCGCGAAGTAGCCGACGGCCACTTCGTGGCCCCACTTCACTTCGCCGCCATTGATTTTGAAATGGCGGTCGTCGTCTTCGATGAAGCCGGGCGCGTTCAGCACCAGCGATTTCAGCAGCGTGGTTTTTCCTGTTCCGTTGCGGCCCATCAGCGCGATTTTTTCGCCGCGCGTCACCGCCGCGGAAAACCGCGGAATCACTTTCAGGTCGTCGTAGGATTTTTCGACGCTGCGAATTTCCAGCGGATGGCGCCCCGAATTGCGCTTCATGTCCCACTTGATGTACGGCCGCTGAATGTTGGAGCGCGCCAGTTCGGTGGTCTGCAGCCGCTCGACTTCTTTTTTGCGCGAAGTGGCTTGCGCGGAACGCGTGCCCGCGGAAAAGCGCGCGATGAATTCGTTGAGTTGCGCGATTTTCTTCTCGCGATTCGCGTTCTCCGTTTCGATGCGCGAACGAATCTGAGTTTTCGCCACGACCATGTCGTCGTAGCCGCCGACGTACATGATGATGGTTTCGTAGTCGATGTCCGCGGTGTGCGTGCAAACGCTGTTGAGAAAATGGCGGTCGTGCGAAATCACGATGAGCACGCCTTCGTAATCGGTTAAATATCGTTGCAGCCAGTGCACGGAATCGAGGTCGAGGTTGTTGGTCGGCTCGTCGAGCAGCAGCGCCGTGGGATTTCCAAAGAGCGCTTGCGCCAGCAGCACGCGGACTTTTTGTCCGCCTTGCAACTCGCCCATTTTGCGTTCGTGCAGCGCGCTTTCGATGCCAAGCCCGTCCAGCAAAGTTCCCGCATCGGCCTCGGCGGTGTAGCCGCCTTCTTCGCCGACAATTCCTTCGAGTTCGCCGAGGCGCATGCCGTCCGCGTCGGTCAATTCCTCATGTGGCTTGGCGTAGAGTGCGTCGCGCTCTTCGAGCGCTTTCCATAGAGCGGCGTTGCCCATAATGACGGTGTCGATCACGCGAAACTGGTCGAACGCAAACTGGTCCTGGCGCAGGACGCCCATTTTTTTCGGGCGGGAGATCGAACCTTTGGTGGGTTCGATTTCGCCGGTCAGGATTTTCATGAACGTGGATTTGCCGGCGCCATTCGGGCCGGTGACGGCGTAGCGGCGCCCGGCCATGAAGGTGCAGGTCACGTCTTCGAACAAGACCCGGGGGCCGAAACGCATGGAGATATTATTGACTGTGAGCATAACCCTCCCATTGTAGCGTGAAATTGTTGCGCGCGCTTGTCACAGTTTGTTGCAGCCAGTACATTTGTCGGGCTGCAAAAAGGGCGATTCGAACAGCAAGCGAGCGGTGAACGGCCCGAGAGGGCGATTCGAACGGCGAAAGAGCGGCGGGCGTCGAGGAAAGAGCGATTCGAACGGGCTGGTAAAGACGGCGTGAAGGCAAATTGTTAAGAACGGAAGAAAAATGACGGTTCGAACGGCATGATACGAGCGATTCGAAGGGCGGCGACTTCGCTGGCGCTTATTGTGGTTGTGGCGATGGGTGTGCGGGTGGCGTTTGCCTGGGACCAGGCGCGGAAGATTTCGCCGGAGGTGCTGGGGATTGTGCCGTTTCAGCAGGAGACGGGGAATATTGCGTATGCGCTCGCAGTGGGTAAGGGGTTCAGCAATGTGTTTCGAACAGAGACTGGACCTACGGCTTGGCTTGCGCCCGTTTATCCCTCAATTGTGGCGGCGACGTTCAAATTATTTGGAGTTTTTACGGCGAGGGCTTTTTTTGCTTGCGTTGCGCTCAACATACTTTTTTCCGCGGCGGCTAGTGTGCCGATTTTCTTTGCCGGTAAACGGATCGCCGGATTAGGTGTGGGAGCGGCGGCGGCGTGGCTTTGGGCGGTTTTTCCGAGCGCGGTGATGATGCCGTTCGAATGGATTTGGGATACGTCGTTGTCCGCGCTTTTGGCGGCATTGATTTTGTGGGCGACTTTGGAGTTGGCGGAATCGGAAAAGTGGCTCGACTGGAGCGTGTACGGAGTTTTGTGGGGATTGGCGCTGATGACGAATCCGGCGCTCGGTCTGCTGCTGCCGTTTTTATTGGGATGGGCGGTGATTCGCGGGCGCGGGGAAAGCAGCTTGCGATGGAAACAGGCCACGCTGGCGGCGAGTGTTGCAATTCTGTGTTGTGTGCCCTGGACGATTCGCAACTATGTTGCTTTTCACAGATTTATTCCGGTGCGGTCGAATTTGCCGTTTGAATTGTGGCTGGGGAACAACGACATTTTTGACGAGCATGCGCGGTACGGGCGGAAGTCGATCACTCGGACGGAAGAGGCCAGGAGATACGCGCAGCTTGGCGAGACGGCCTATATGGCGGAGAAGTGGGAGCTTGCGACTTCGTTCATGATGACGCATCCGGGATTGGAGTTGCAGTTAGCGGGGAGGAAGTTTGTAGACTTTTGGATGGGGACGGAATCGCCTGTGAAGAATTTCCGGGAAACGGATTCGAGCTTGATACGGGGGATCCTTTTGTCCAGCTTCTTGACTGCGGTCGGCGCGTTGTTCGGCGTCGTGGCGTTGTGGGGAGTACGGAAAAAGGTAACGCAGAGAGGCATAGATCGCAGAGGTGGCGCAGAGAGTGGGGAGAACGGAGACCGAGAGGAGGAAATGGCGAAGAAGTCCGCCTTCCCGCTGGCAATGTTTCCGGCGATCTTTCCTTGTTTGTATTATGTGACGCATGCCGACCTGCGCTACCGTCACCCGATCGACCCGATAATCTTGTTGTTGACGGCCACAGCCATTGCGAACGCGGCTGGTTTTGCGGTTGCGAAGTTTGGCGGCACAGAGCACTAAGCTATCTCTCGACGGCAAGTTGCCACCTTGGATGGAGGACTTGGGTGCGCGGCGAGCCGAGAAGATTTGCCGCACCGCGGCTATCGTGTTCGCGGAGCTTCGTGTTTCTGGGCCTTGCCTTGGGCGGCCATCACGCGGGCAATCTCGATTTTGATGGCTTCGGACGTAACTGGTTTTGCGATGTAGCCGTCCATTCCCGCTCGCAGGCATCGCTCGCGGTCCTCCTCAAAGGCGTTGGCAGTCATGGCCACGATGGGCAGGTGCAATCCCGTTTTTTTCTCTCTAGCGCGAATCTTTTCGGTGGCCTCAAGCCCGTCCATTATCGGCATTTGCATGTCCATTGCGACCAAGTCGAATTCGTTCGCGGCGGAGAGTTGCAGCGCCACCTGGCCGTTAGGCGCAAGGGTGACTACGTGTCCCATTTTCTCGAGCAGCCGGGAGGTCAATCGCTGATTCACGAGATTGTCCTCGGCGAGCAATACGCGCCAACTGGGGGGCGCTTCCTCCGCGTACGCCACAGCCGCGGGAAGTTGCGTTTCGCATTCCTCCGGGGATATCTGCAAAGCCTCACAAAGGGCCGCGCGCCGGAACGGTTTAAGTATCGTTTGCGCGACGCCCAGCTGTTCGCAACGGTTTTTTTCCTCCGCATCCAGTGGACGCGAATGAGCCAAAATCACGGGCACAGACATGGTTGTCGAGGCGCGCAGAGCGGCCAGCAACGCGAATCCTCCCGGACTCGGCAAATCCTTCTCGATTAGAATTGCTGAAAAGTATTCGCGCGCGCGCTCCGATTCCGCCAGCAGAGCTAATGCATCCGCGGCATCCGCGGCGATCACGGCTTCCATTTTCCAGCGAGCGAAGAAACGCTGGAGCAATTCCCGGTTCACGAGATTTTCAACGACAACCAGAACGCGCCGCACGATGTGGCGCGGATTGGGCGGTACTATTCCGCCCGGGGTGGTGTCCCGATTCGGCGTGGGCGGCTGGCTGAAGACCCGCATCGTGAAATGGAACTCGCTGCCGCGGCCCTCTTCACTTTCTACCCAGATGCGCCCGCCCATTAGCTGCACCAGCCGCTCGCAAATGGAAAGTCCGAGCCCGGTGCCGCCGTAGCGCCGCGAGGTAGACATATCGGCCTGCGCGAACGCTTCAAAGATCTTGACGCGTTTGTCCTCTGGAATCCCGATGCCGGTGTCGGCAACCGTGAATTCCAGCATCAAGCCGTCCGCGGTGGTCCCGGCGTGCCGGCCATAAATTGCCACTTGTCCTTTGCTCGTAAACTTCAGGGCGTTTCCCACTAAATTGATCAATACCTGCCGGAATCGCGTGGAATCGCCGCGCACGACGTCCGGAATATCCCGGCTGATATTCCAGACAAGTTCGATGCCTTTTTGCTCCGCGCTGACCTCCAGCGGCTGGAGAGCTTCTTCGATGCAATCCTCGACGGATAGTTCCGCAATCTCGAGGTCCAGTTTGCCGGCCTCAATTTTCGAAAGATCCAGGATGTCGTTGAGCAAAGTCAGCAGAGATTCCCCCGAACTCTTGACCATGCTCAGGTAGCCGCGCTGCTCGGGATCCAAATTCGTCTCGAGAGCGAGCGTGGTCATTCCCAAGATGCCATTCATGGGGGTGCGAATCTCGTGACTCATGTTGGCCAGGAATTGGCTTTTAGCGCGGTTCGCGCTCTCGGCAACTTCCTTGGCCTGCTGCAGCGCCTCCTTCGATTTCTTCCGCTCAGTAATATCCACGAAAGTGACCACGGCGCCGAGCATCTGGCCCCTTTCGATCAAGGGGTGACACCAAATTTCGCCGTCAAAACTGGTCCCGTCAGACCGCCACAGCAGCTCATCATCGGCGTGAAACTTTCTGGCATTCAGTAAGTCTTTGTTCATCGAGCATTCCCCGCGCGGATACGGCGTCCCGTCCCTCTTGGTGTGGTGCATCACGTCGTGGATATTTCGTCCGAGAAGGGGTTTCCGGGATTCATAGCGAAGCATGCGCAGCATCGCGAGGTTGCAGAAAGTGCATTCTCCATTGTTGTCAACGCCATAGATCGCTTCACCGGTTGATTCGAGCAGGAGCCGCATGCGCCCCTCTTCTTCAGACAAGCGCTGCTCGCCTGCGTCCCGTTCGCTGATCAATGCTCCCAAGACCAGTCCGGCAAGCGAAAGAATAAGCATCAGAAACTGCAACAGAGAGAGTTCGCTGGAGCTTCGCGGATAAATGCGAAGCGCCACGATGAGTCCAATATCCAGCGCCAGGATTGCCGCCGTCGCGCCCCGCAATCCCCGGCGCACTGCGACCCAGATGAGCGGCGGAAAAAGCAGGTAAAACATCTCGTTGCCGCGAGAAAGCCTTCCGCTCAGAGCGGCCCACAGCACGGCCGCAATGCTGACCGCGAAGAGCACCGATTCGAGCAGCCGCCAAGAGCCCCGCAATTCGTGCCTGCCCACGGCGGGCAGCGCGTGGCCGGCCGTCGCGCCACCTTCGGGGTAGCCGGCGAATCGGCGGAGGCCCGGCAGAAAATAAATGAGGAAAAACGGCACGATGGAACCGATCGCGACGGCATCCCCGGTCCACCAATTCATCGCTGCCTGCAGGTATCGGTGTGCGGGAACCAAGTGGTCTGCCGTCAGGAATAACGCACCCAAGAACGCCTCTCCGCACGCGGTGCAATAGGCTACCACCAATAGCCACATCACATCCCTGACCGTGCGCAGGTGCCAATCAATCTTGACCACGCGGCGCAAAATCTGCGCGGCTACGGCGTATCCGGCCACGAATTCGATGTTCCCGACCAAGAAGATGTACGAATGCAGCGGCTGGTGGTAGTTCAAGATGGACGCGATGCACTCCGCGATCAGGATGACCGGCGCATAGGCCAGCCCGAATCCAATCAGCGCCGCCAGCGCCAAGCCCGTGGGCGGGTACCATGCGCTGATCTCCGTAAAAATCTGAAAGGAAACGGTGGAACGGTCGAGCAGCACGTAGACGACAACGAAGCATACAGCGACAAGCAGTTTCCGTAGCTTCCATCGCCTGTTTGGAGTCAATTGACCTCCGGCCGGTTTGTCGTGCGTGTCGTCATTGACGCGGGCTTGGCGGCATAACCGATCGCCACAAACGCTCGAGTACGAACGCCAGCGGCGAAAGGTGTCCCGAATTGAGAATAGGGCCTCAAAAAGCTCCGCAAATGCTACTTATTGGCGGAGGGCAGCAGCCGGCGCAAAGAGCGCTAATGCTAGTGGTATCAGCAGTTTCGCAGATTCCTAAGGCATGTCGCAGGCACACGGAAATCCGGCTTCTCCCAAGTGTACGTAGCGCTCGGGGTGCCAAATCTGCCGAGATGTAGCAGGGGAGGATTAGAATTCGCTAACGGAAGCCAATCGTGCATGGTGTTGTTTGGCATGGCTCTTCTCAAGTTCAATTGCTCGGGCGACGGGGGCTTTGATAGAGTGACCGTTCGCTTGAAAGCAGCGAATCGAAGAATGGAATGGAGAGTTTCATGGGGATTCCGAAAGAGTTGCTGGAGATTTTGGTTTGTCCGATTTGCAAGACGCCCGTCACACTCACGCCTGACAACCTTGGGTTGAAATGCTCGACGTGCCGGCGGGTTTATCCGGTGCGGGATGATATTCCGGTGATGCTGCCGGAAGAGGCAAAGATTGAAGAACCGAAGTAAGGACGTAATGAGGTAACGACGTAAAGAAAAAGAGATTAGGAAAAAAGACCCCGAATGCCAACCAATCTTGCCGAATACCTGCCTCGTTTGAAAAAGATAATCCCGAAGTTGCGCGGGAAGCGCATGGGCGTGCTTGGCGACTTGATGCTGGACCGGTATTTGTGGGGGACGGCTACGCGGCTTTCGCCGGAGGCGGCCGTGCCGGTGGTGGATTTTGTGTCGCAGAGCGAGTGTTTGGGCGGGGCGGGGAATGTGGCGGCGAATTTGGCGGCGCTTGGGGCGCACGTCGAGACGTTTGGGGCTATTGGCACGGACGAGGCTGGGCGGGCCTTGCAGAAATGTTTGCGCGCCGAAAAGATTATCGAAAAAGGAGTGGTGCCTGATACCAAGCGAGTGACTACCGTGAAGACGCGGATTATCGCAAAACATCATCATGTTGTCCGCGTGGATCAGGAACGAAGCGAGCCTTTGCGTCCGGAGACGGAAAAGAAGCTGCTCGGAGTTCTGTTTAACGCGTTGAAGAGTTTGGATGCGCTGGTGCTTTCTGATTACGACAAGGGGTTGATTACGGATGATTTCGCGGACCGCGTTTTGAGCGCGGCGCACCAGTTGAGGGTGCCTGTTTTCGTGAAGCCGAAGAAGTCACGGCTCTATGCGTATCGCGGGGCACGGGCGATAGTTTGCAACGCGACGGAGGCGGGATTTTTTGTGACGCGATCGTTGGGAGACGAGAAGTCAGTGGAAGAGGCGGGGCGAGCGTTGCTGGCGCACTTTGGGTGTAGCGCGGTGGTGATCACGCGGGGCGAGAAGGGGATGAGCGTTTTCGAGGAGTCTTCGCCGCGGCATTTGCAGATTCCGGCGACCGGACTCGAAGTGACTTATGCGCGAGTGGGGCAGAGCGGAGTGGAGCGCGGGGCTACGGGTCGGCAGGTGTTTGATCTTACGGGGGCGGGGGATACGGTTTTGAGTGTGCTTTCGCTGGCGGTGGCGGCGGGAGCGTCTTTGCCGGACGCGGCGGTGCTGGCGAATGCGGCGGCGGGCGTGGTGGTGGGGAAGTTGGGGACGGCGAGCGTTGGGCCGGAGGAATTGGAGCATGCGTTGGAGGATATGCGGCGCTGAAAAAAGAGAAACGAAACGCAGAAGCACAGAGTACACAGAAAAGAAAAGCGAAAGGCAAGAAGGGCACGATGTATCGTGCCCCTACAAGACAGCGGGAAATAAAATCTATGGCGGGAAGCTGAAGGATTTGTCTTTTGTGTCGACCCAGACGTTGACAACCTTTGTTTTTTGGCTTTTTTCGGGGTCGTTGTTGGCGATGGGCATGGGCGAGAATGGGCTGATAGCTACCCGGACTTCGACGCTGGTGGTTGAGCCGTTTGGCGATTTGGTTTTGAGGATGCTGTAGCTTTTTACGGGGCCGTAGTAGCCAGTGGGGCCCCAGTCGGCGACGAAGTCCTGGAGCTTGTAGCTGGAGCCGGGGCCGGGTTTCCAAAGCTGGTAGGCGGTGTTCATGTCACCGGCTACGACGGCGTTGAAGAATTGCTCGGCGGCTTTTTTCTCGGGATAAAAACGAAGCCAGAACCATACGGCGATGATGGCGATGATGAAAGCCGCCGTCATGGTGAAGATCATGGCCCGAGATTTTTTGTGCACGTCCGGGGGCGGTTCGAGAAGTGACATTCCGTGGTCTCCTGCCCTGCGAGGCAGATTGAACGATTTGCGAGCGTATCTAAATTAACCTTTTCTGGGTGAGATGGCTAGGGAGGGGTGAGAGTGAGTAGTGGGTAGTGAGTAGTGGGTAGTGAGTAGATGGAGGACAAACGTAATGCGAAATTATGTAGAACACTCACGGTTCACGATCTCTTGCGGGGCTGGGCTTTGCGCGCTGGTACTGTACACACTGACGTATGCGCAGTCTTCGACGAAAAACGCGTTGGAGCCGCCGCCATATTTGGACCCCGACGGATATGAAATATACGCCGCGCGGCTGCCACAGGAATGGGCATGGAAGGACGATCATGCGAAACAGCTTGTGATCCAGCAGGAGACTACTGTGTTCCCTAACCTAGGTACCGGCAAGGAGTGTCTTCCGGGCGGGGACGACTTTCCGGAGAGCTGGAAAGAAGTCCTTACGGACTACAAGAAACAGAACGAAACGACGAGGATTTTGGCGAGAGGATTCGTGATCGATAAGCCCTATAACTTGATTCCGAAACAGGAATTTGATGATTTATTTAAAAAAGATGGGCCGGGATGGGCTGGCTTCTACAGCCGCTACCCGGATTCTGGTGGGATCATTCACCTCTCCGCAGTAGGTTTCAACAAGGAAAGGACTAAAGCCATGCTTTACATTGGCCATTCCTGCGGCTGGCTTTGCGGCGGCGGGGGCTATGTATTTGTTCACAAGAAAGATGGAAAGTGGGTGGATGCGATCGTGAAAGGAACGGGCTGCGCCTGGGAGTCATGACAAGAGCTGGCTGGCAGTCGCGGCGACTCGGACGAGTGAATCAGCCTTCGAGGGCGCCGGCGGAGCCTGGGGGGAGTTCGATGGCGTATTTGGTGCGGGCTTTTTCAGCGTGTTGTTCGAGGGCTAGCTCGATGAGTTTGTCGATGAGTTGGGAGAAGGGGATGCCGCTGGCTTCCCAGAGTTTGGGATACATACTGATGGAAGTGAAGCCGGGGATGGTGTTCACTTCGTTGAGATAGATTTTTCCGCCTACTTTTCCGAGGAAAAAATCGACGCGGGCCATGCCGCTGAGTTCGAGGGCGCGAAACGCCAGGACGGCGAGGTGTTGGAATTTTTTGACTTGGGCGGGCTTCAGATCGGCGGGAATGAGGAGTTTTGTGCCTTCTTCGAGATATTTGGCGGCGTAATCGTAGAACTCGCGGTGAGGGACGATTTCGCCGGGGATGGAGGCTTGCGGATCGTGATTGCCGAGGACGGAGACTTCGATTTCGCGAGCGGTGACGGCGCGCTCGAGGAGAATTTTCATGGCGAATTCGGAGGCGAGGTTTAGCGCGGGAGTGAGTTCCTGGCGGGAATGGACTTTGGTCATGCCGACGCTGGAGCCGAGCGTTGCAGGTTTTACGAACAACGGATAGGGGAATTCTTTTTCGATTTGATGAATGACGATGTTTTCGTTGCGTTCCCATTCGTCGCGGCGAATGCAGAGCCAGGGAACTACGGGGATTTTCGCGGCTTGCAGGAGTTTTTTTGCGACGTCTTTGTCCATGGCGATGGCGGAGCCTAAGACACCTGCGCCTACGAACGGGAGGCCGGCGAGGTCGAGCAGGCCTTGAATGGTGCCGTCCTCGCCGAAGGTGCCGTGCATGACGGGGAAGACGACGTCGATGCGCTGGCCGCCGCCGCTGCCATCGAGGCGGACGAGGGCGGCGTCGGTGGGGTCGGCGCTCATGGTGACACGCTGGCCCGTGCGCAGAACTTCGGGGAGCATTTTTTGCGCGCTGGTGCCGATGAGCCAGTGGCCTTCTTTGGTGATGCCGATGGGCACGATTTCGTATTTGTCGGGGTCGAGGCCGCGAATTACCGAGGCGGCGGAGGCCAGGGAAACTTCGTGTTCGCCGGAGCGGCCGCCGAAGAGGACGCCAATGCGCAATCGTTTTTTGTCAGGGGTCATGGAAATCGCCGAGTTTGGTCTTGGAGTGCCAGTTCTTAGTTATAGGGGAAAGATAAGGAGTTGTCGCGGGGGAAGTGGCGGGCGCGTGCTGGAGTGACAACGGATATTCGGCACCGAAATCTAGGAGGGGAGATTAAAGAAAAGAAATTAAAGACTGACACGGAACTTTTTTGCGTTTCCATCGTCTACACAGACGCGGGAGTTGCGCAGGAGGATCCGTGTCTTCTCAAAACTCTTCACAAACGCCTACACAAAAACCTTCTCCAAATGGAAATGGTGGAACGCCGTTTTTCGAGAATCTGCGGCGGGATGTGCGGTACGCGGTGCGGACGCTTTGGCGGGATAAAGGATTCGCGGCGTTTGCGATCCTGATTGTCGGGCTTGGCGTTGGGGCGAGTTGCACGATTTTCAGCGTGGTGAACACGATTTTGATTCGGCCGCTGCCGTTTCGCGATCCGGGAAGGCTGGTGTGGTTGGCGAATCACCGCGACGACACGAAGGACATGTCCGGCAAGACGGTGCAGGTGAACTACCTGCTCGAATATCGCGAGAGGAATAAGTCGTTCGAGGACCTCGCGGCGTATTTCGCGTTTTACGGCGCGGGAGACGCAAAGCTGATTGGCGACGGGCAGCCAGAGAGGTTGACGAAGGTACCGGTGGCGCAGAATTTTTTTCCGCTGCTTGGCGTGGAGCCGCAGATTGGGCGGCAGTTTAGCGCAGAAGAATGCAAATGGAACGGGCCGAAAGTGGCGATGTTGAGCGATGGATTGTGGAGGAGAAAATTCGGAGCGGACCCCAACATTGTGGGGCGAGCGCTGCCGTTTGATGGCGGGCCGGTGACCGTGGTGGGAGTGCTGCCGGCGTCGTTTGATTTTGCGACGATTTTCACGCCGGGAAGCCGCGTGGATATGTTCGAGCCGTTCCCACTGTCGGAAGAGACGAATCGCTGGGGCAATACGCTCGCGATTGTGGGGCGGCTGAAGCCGGGCGCGGCGTTGGGGACAGCGCAGGCGGAGGCGACGATTCTGGGGAAACAGCTTCAGGAGCAGAATCCGAAATTGAATGATTTTGAGCCGAAGCTTTCTTTGCTGGCGGAGCATGTGAGCGGGCAGCTGCGGCCGACGCTGGTGGTGCTGGCTTGCGCGGTGGGTGTGGTGATGTTGATTGTATGCGCGAACCTTTCGAATTTGCTTTTGGCGCGCGGGGCGGGGCGGAAAAAGGAAATTGCGATTCGCACGGCGATGGGCGCGGGGCGCGGCCGGCTGATTGGGCAGATGTTGACGGAGAGTTTGGTGCTGTCGTGCTGCGGGGCCGTTGTGGGATTGCTGCTCACGTTTGTGGGGACGCGGGCTCTGGCGCATTTGACCTCGGTGAGCATCCCCTTGCTGAGCGATGTGCGGATTGATGGCAGCGTGTTGGGATTTACATTGGTGGCGGCGCTGGTGACGGGGTTGCTTTTTGGGCTGGTGCCGGCGCTGCAGGTGCAGGACTTGAAGTTGCACGACACGCTGAAGGATTCGAATCGCGGATCGAGCCAGGGGCGCGGGCATGCGTGGATTCGTGGGGCATTAGTGGTGTCCGAGATTGGGCTGGCGTGCGTGTTGCTAGTGGGCGCAGGGCTCTTGATACGGAGCTTTTTGCGCGTACTGGAAGTGAACATGGGATTTGTGCCCGAGCGCGCGGCGGCTTTGCGGATCGATCCGAACTCGTCGTACAAGACGCAGGAGCAGAAGAACAGCTACTACACGGAAGCGTTGCATCGCGTGATGGATATTCCGGGAGTTGAGGGCGCGGGGCTCTCGGATTCGCTGCCGCTGGGGCACAACCGGAGTTGGGGCATCGCCGCGAAGGGCGTGCAGTATACGCCGCAGACGTTTCCGAATGGATTTCCGAGAATTATCAGCGACGGATATTTCCACGCGATGGGGATTCCGTTGAAGGCGGGGCGTGATTTCACGGAGCGGGACACGAAGGGCGCGTTAAACGTGATTATTTTGAACGAAACCTGCGCGCGCACTTTGTGGCCAGGCGAGGATCCCATCGGGAAAATCGTGGCCGAGGATGTGGATCGTACAGTAGTGGGTGTGGCTGGCGATGTTCACCACATGGCGCTGGAAGAAGGCTCGGGCAACGAGTTTTATATTCCGATGAGGCAGACGCAGGACTACGGGACCGTGGACCTGGTGGTGCGGACGTCGCTGCCGACGGCGGAACTTGCGTCGAGGCTTCGAGAAGCGCTCCGGCCCATCGAGCCGGATTTGCCGACGGCAAATATGCGAACTCTGCAAACGATGGTGGATCGCGCCGTGTCACCCCGAAGATTTGTTGTGCTGCTGCTCGGCGGATTCGCGGGATTTGCGCTGGTGCTGGCTTCGCTGGGAATTTATGCGGTGATTTCGTATTCGGTGAGCCAGCGGACGCAGGAAATTGGGATTCGCATGGCGCTGGGCGCGTCGGCCGAGACGCTGCAGAGGAACATTTTGCTACAGACGCTCGGGCTGGCGGGGATTGGCATGGTTGTGGGAATTGTGGCGTCATGGGCGCTAGCTCGGACGTTGAGCGGCCTTTTGTTTGGAGTTACGTCGAGCGATCCGGTGACGTTTGCCGGGATGCTCGTGATACTGACAGGCGTAGCGGCATTGGCAGGCTATTTGCCGGCGCGGCGCGCTTCGCGGATCGATCCGATGTCTGCGTTGCGGATGAGTTGACGCGCGGCGAACAACGTACGGGAGCGCATTGAGATTTAGGTTTGCTGTTCGCTTGCCTGACGGTATAGATTCTGCTTGAATGCGAAACCTAAGCCTGCGGCCTCTACTTGTCCTTGTATTGTTCTCTCCTCTTGTCGTGCTGAGCGGAGTTTTGCTTAACGCCCAACAGGGCTCAACCGAGCCCGCGTTGACTGCGCCTCCGGGAGGAGCGGTCGTCCAACTGGTTCGAGGCGAGGGCAATTTCAACGAGCCATCCATCGCGGTGAACGCCAAGGAGCCGGGGCAAGTCGTCGCGGCTTTCCAGTCGCCAGCAGGTGCGGCTTATTCACGCAATGCCGGAAAGACCTGGAGCGTCGCGCAGGGGACATCCCCGACGGACTATAAAGTGTCCGGCGACGTATCCGTCACGTTCGACAATCAGGGCCGCGCATTTCTCTGCTACATCGCCTTCGACAAGCTGGGCACGGAGAACTACTGGGCGCACGACGCCACGCGCAACGGCATCTTCGTTCGGCGTTCAGTCGACGGAGGCAAGACCTGGGAGAAAAATGCCGCCGTCGTGATTGCCCAGAAAACCGAGCCGGGCATTCCCTTCGAGGACAAGCCGGACATCGTGGCCGACAACACAAATTCGCGTTTTGCCGGAAACCTTTACGTCGGGTGGACAGAATTTACGCTGACGAAATCGGTGATACTTTTCTCGCGTTCGACGGATGGCGGAGTGAGCTGGTCGAAGCCGAGCGAGATCAGCACGCATGAGGGCTTGCCTCGCGACGACACCGGAGCGGTGGAGGGATTCACCGGGGCGGTTGGGGCGGACGGGACGCTGTACGTCGCCTGGGCCGATGGCTCGGAGATTGCTTTCGCAACCTCCACCGACGGCGGCCAGAGCTTTTCCAGCTCTCGGGCGGTTCTGAAGACTGCGCCTTCCTACTTCGCGCTTGCGAACGTTTTCCGCGCCAACGGTTTTCCCCAAATTGGAATCGATCCGCGTTCGAACCGGCTGTTTGTTAGCTGGGCGGATTATCGTAACGGCGATCTCGACGTTTTCTGTTCCACGTCCACCGACGGCGGCAGGCAATGGTCGGAAGCTATCCGTGTGAACTTGGATGCGCTGCATAACGGCGCCGATCAGTTCTTTCAGTGGCTGGCGGTCGATCCCGTGGATGGCTCTGCCAACCTGGTGTTTTACGACCGGCGCGCCGACCCGGACAACCGCAAGGCTAATTTCGTGCTGGCGCGTTCCACGGACGGCGGGCGCACGTTTGCAAACTACGCTTGGACATCGAAGCCGTTTGATCCCGAGGGAGGCTTTATCGGAGATTACAGCGGCATCGCCGCGTATGCAGGGCGCGTTTATGGAGTATGGGGCCGCAATGCCCGCGCAGATGAGAACGCTGAAACGCCGAACAAAACCGAAACCCAGGAGAAGCCGAAGAAAGATGAGCCCCCATCATCCGATGGATCCCAGAATAAGCCGCGGCGGACGAAAAGAGTGCAGATTGTGGAGGTCGGCGTCGCAGACTTTTCTACCGTGAGTGGTCATTGACGTGAACGCTTCAGGCTGTGATGTTGCTGAAGCTAAGAGCCGCCTGTCGACGCAATGGCTTCACATACGACGGGTTCACGTAAATAACCGTCACGTGCGGTTTGGCGGCTGTAACGTTTCGTTAGGCGTCCGTGTGCCCTTGGCGCCGTAGGACGATATGCGTGGCCTTCTCCGACGCTACGAATTCAACGCATTCGTATCCCAGAGCCCGCAAGTCAACCCCTTCGAACAGCGGTTCCCCCCGGCCGAGCAGGACCGGCGCGATAGCAATGTGCAGTTCATCAATGAGGCCCTCACGAAGATACTGCTGGATTGTGTCCGGCCCACCGCCGATCCGCACGTCCATTCCGGCAGCGGCCTCGCGTGCACGGTCGAGCGCCTCGCGAATACCTCCTGTCATGAAGTGGAACGTCGTGTCGCCTTCCATCTCGATGGGGGGACGAGCATGATGGGTCAGGATGAAGACTGGAACGTGATACGGTGGATTATCTCCCCACCAGCCTTTCCAGTTTGTGTCCGGCCAGTCCCCACGAATGGGTCCGAACATGTTCCTCCCAAGAATCCAGGCCCCAACATTCTGAAAGCCACGGGCGGCGAAATCATCGTCAACCCCGGTCGTACCGCCGTGCTTGCGGAACGAGGCCCGCTGGAACGTGCGTGTTGGGACTAGCCACTGGTGCAGTTCCGTCCCGCCAACGCCGAGCGGATTGTTGATGTCTTGATTCGGACCTGCTCCGTATCCGTCGAGCGAGATGGTGAAGCCCTCAACGCGAACTCGTGTCATCGTTTGCCTCCGTTCATATAGTTCTAACCGGGCTTAAAGGATTTTTTTGCCGAGGGCGGAGAGGACTAGCTCGACGCCGAGGAGCGCGGTGCGGTTGTGTTCGTCGATGATGGGATTTATTTCGACGACTTCGAGAGAGGCCATGGCTTCGGAGTCGGCAATCATTTCCATGGCGAGATGAGCTTCGCGATAGGTGACGCCACCGCGGACGGGCGTGCCGACGCCGGGAGCGTCGCTGGGGTCGACGAAGTCCATGTCCAGGCTGACGGCGATGCCAGCGGTGTCGTCCATCGCGTATTTCAACGCGTCGGACATGACTTCGCGCATGCCGCGCTCGTCAATGTCGCGCATGGTGAAAACGTGGATGCCGGATTTTTTTACGATTTTGCGTTCCTGGGCGTCGAGGTCGCGCGCGCCGACGATAACGATGTTGCCCGGTTCGGCTTTGGGCTTGAAGCCTAGCAGGTCCACAAGCTCGGACGCGCCGTAGCCCATGATGGCGGCGAGAGGCATGCCGTGGACGTTGCCGGAAGGTGAAGAGTCGGGCGTGTTCATGTCGCCGTGGGCATCGAGCCAAAGGTAGCCGATCTGCTTTTTGTCTTTGCGATAGAACGAAGAAACACCAGCAGCGACGCCAGCGGCGATGGAATGGTCGCCGCCGAGAACGAGGGGTAGAAATCCTTCGCCCAGAGATTTTTCCACGGTGGTGGCGAGATCTTTGCAGGTTTCCGCAATTTCCTGAAGATACTTGGCGCGCTTTTCGCCGACTTGCATTTCTTCGGGCTGTTTGACTTCGAGGTTGCCGATGTCTTCGACCTGATTCCCGAGTTGCTTGATGCGCGCTTGTAATCCGGCGCCGCGAAGAGCTGAGGGGCCCATGTCGACGCCGCGGCGGCTCTGGCCGAGGTCCATGGGTACGCCAATGATGCGAACTTTTTGCGACATGCGGCTTCTCCGTGAAGCGACGGACGGCTTGCGATTTGCGAAATAACGCGCGAAAATCCGCACGAATGGCAAGACGCGAAGTGCGCCCCAATCTTCTCTTCAACTCAGGAATGCGAAAATACAGTACAGATACCGCGAACTACCCCGCATTAAGGATAAACCCGGTAAATCATGCGCGGGAAGGGAATCACTTCCCGGATGTGTTCGGTACCACAAATCCACGCGACGGTGCGCTCGAGGCCGAGGCCAAAGCCGGAGTGCGGGACGCTGCCGTAGCGGCGCAGGTCGAGATACCACTGGAAAGATTCCTCGGGCAAGTTGTGTTCGCGCAAGCGCTTTAGGAGCAAGTCGTAGTCGTGGATGCGCTGGCTGCCGCCGATAATTTCGCCGTAGCCTTCTGGCGCGATCATATCGAAGGCGAGGGCGAGTTCGGGGCGCTCTGCGTCCGGCTGCATGTAAAAGGCTTTGATGGCAGAAGGGTAGTGATGGATCAGCACGGGGCGATCAAAGGAGCCGGAAATGATGGTCTCTTCATCGCCGCCGAAGTCGTCGCCGAATTTGGCGGCGTTGCCGCTTTTTTTTAAGACCGCGACAGCGTCTTCGTAGCTGATGCGCGGGAACGGCGGCTTGATGTTGTCAAGTTTGCTGATGTCGCGCTTGAGCGTTTCCAGCTCGCGCGATTTGTTTTTTACAACGCCTTGGACGATCGCGCTGACGAGTCCTTCACCGAGAGACATGATTTCGTCGAACTCGACGTAGGCGGCTTCAGGCTCAAGCATCCAGAACTCGGTGAGGTGGCGGCGCGTCTTGGATTTCTCGGCGCGGAAAGTTGGGCCGAAGGTGTAGACCTTGCCGAGGGCCATGGCGATGGCTTCGGCATAGAGCTGGCCGCTTTGGGTCAGATAGGCCTTTTGGTCGTCAATGTAATTCACTTCAAAAAGCGTGGAGGTGCCTTCACAAGCGGCAGGCGTGAACATCGGCGCGTCGGCGAGAATGTAGCCCTGCCCATCCATGAATTCGCGCGCCGCGCGGATGGCTTCCGCGCGAACTCGAAGAATGGCAGCCTGGCGGGGCGTGCGAATCCAAAGGTGGCGCTGATCGAGCAGGAAGTCCACGCCGTGCTCTTTGAGCTGAATCGGAAAGGGCGTAGCGTCGGAAACTTTTTGTACGATTTGGATTTTGGCGACACCCAGTTCGAAGCCGCCCGGAGCGCGCTGCTCGGCGCGAATTTTTCCGGTAACGATGACACTCGATTCCTGCGTCAGCCCCTTGAGAGCTTCAAAGGCCTCGGGATTTTCCTTGAGAGCGCAGACGCCTTGGATGATTCCGGTGCCATCGCGGAAAATGGGGAACATCAATTTGCCCGATTCCCGCAAGTTGTAGAGCCAACCGCGAATCGTTACTTCCTGCCCGTCGTAGTTGCCCGCCTGCTCGATAGTGATGATCGTCATAGTTCGTTATCTGTATGAATTTTCAAAAATTCAGTTTAGCAGAGAAGGGTGAGAGTTAGCCGAGCCAGCAAGGCGCTGGCCACATTCAACGATTTGCCATAGTCCGAATGTTTCCGAGTCCCAGCAGCCGCTGGTCAGCGGTGACAAGAGTCAGGTCAAGAACCTGAGCAGTAGCCGCCAGAAAACGGTCCGCGGGATCTTGGTGAAGTGACAATTGCATTGTGGCTAGGACAATTTCGTGGGTGAAAGGAGTTTCTTGCGTCCCGGAAACCGCATGCGCAACCCAAGCCGCCAAATTTGGCCCCAGAAACATTCTCCCTTTTCGGTGTAGCGTTAAGGCCTCCCATATGCTGATGGGAGAGAGCCAAATCTCGTTTTCTGTGTTCTGCAATTCTTTAAGAATAGCTGCAGCCAATTTTATTCTATTACCGATGAGCCATAGCCAAATGTGAGTATCCAATAGGAGTTTCAATCTCGCAGGGCCTCCCACTCATCTTCATCGTTGGCAGGGGAGATTATGTCGCCGAGGAACTCCATAGAACCCTCCAGCGAACCAATCCACTTGGAGCGGTCTATCGAGGTGGCGGGCGGAACGACCTCCGCAACGGGTTTACCGTGACGAGTGATACGGAGCGGTTGCTTGGTCTTATTGACCTGCTCCAATAGCGCCAAGCACTTAGCTTTGAATTCTGAGATGGGTACTTCAGTCATTTACGCACTGTTTCTTCCAAAATTGTGACTATAAAATCATACCATAGTCAGAATAATGGTCAAAACTTTTGTTATCGTGCCGGAGGTCGGCCCTCTAGGTTCCCTAAGACTTAGGACCATTCGCGCTCGAAGCGGTCGAGGGAGTCGCTGGCGGCTCCTAGTTGCTCGGCCGTGGACGGGGCGTCGTGGCCGGTTTTTTCTTTCAGCTCGAGTGTGAGAGCGAGATCCGTTTCGGGCGCGGACTTCAGAGTCTTGACTGCCGATTCCCAATCAATAGTGCCCTCATAGGGCGGAAGATGTTCGTCTTTTTCGCCGTGATTGTCGTGAATATGCGCGGAAACTGCGAGCTCTCGCATCGAAGCAAACGCTTTTTCGATGCGTTCGGCTTCCAGACCATCGGCAAGGTGGGCGTGGCCGATATCGAAGTTGAAGCGCAAGCCGCTTAGGCGCGTTTCGTCGACGAAGGTACGTAGATAGGCAGGATCACCCATCTCACTTGTCGTGTTCTCCACGGCGATGGTTACGCCGCGGTGATGAGCGTGGAGAACCAGGTGTTCGAGGGAGCTGAAGGCGGCATCGCGTTTTCGCGGGTCTGCTGTTTCGCGCGGCCCGCCCATGTGCAGAATCAGCCGGGAATAGGGCAGATCCTCGGCGACGTCGATCACTCGTTTCAGCTCGTCCATAGCTTCAACGCGCCGCACGCGTTCGACTTCGGTGATCGAGAGGGGCGAGCCGCCTTCGCGAGTCGCGCTAAGGTCCCGGCTGGTGGGCGCATGGAGCGACGCAAGCGCGAGGCGATGCTGGGCGAGGGCGCTAGCCGTGGCTTGCACTTCTTGCTTGGTGGTGTAATCGAAATGGCCGCGAGTGCCGAAGATTTCGACGGCTTCGAATCCGGACTCGGCAATCTGGCCGAGAAGTTCCGGGGTCAATCTGCGTGACACGAACATGTAGGTGGATAGGATTCTTCGCATAGTCCCGTTCACGGCGTTGTGAGATGAAAAGCCAGACGCTTCATTTCTGACCGCGCTAAACAAAAGCCAGGCGGCTGTACAATAAACGGCTCAGTAACCGACGGCCGCGCCGTTGTCTCGCGGGTCGGCCGCGCCGAGGCGCTCGCCCGTTTTCGGATCGATCCCGATAGCATTCACCAATCCAATGTGCCCGCGCCGCCGCGTTTGGTAGCCTTGCGCATTCAGCGCAGCCTCAAGGCTCGCGGGAAAATCCTTCTCCATCAGGATCACGTCCGGCAGCCACTGATGATGAAAGCGCGGGGCGTTGATAGCCGCTTGTGCATCCATTCCCAGGCGCATCCAGTTTAAAACGCTAAGCATTGTCGCAGAAATAATCGTGGGGCCACCCGGCGAACCAGTTACGAAGCTGAGTTTGCCGTCGCGCACAAGAATTGTCGGCGTCATGGAACTAAGCGGGCGGTGTCCAGGGGCGATGGCGTTGGCATCGGATTGGATCAGGCCGAAGAGAGCGTTGGGTACGCCGGGCTGCGTTGTGAAGTCGTCCATTTCGTCGTTTAGAAGAAAACCCGCTGTGGAGGTCACATGCGAGCCGTAGCTATTGTTTAGCGTGTAGGTGCTGGCAACCGCGTTGCCGGCTGCATCCACGACGGAAAAGTGAGTTGTATGCGGGCCGTCATTTAGGCTGATTGCCTGCGGAGCTACCTGATTGGAAGCAGAAACTCCACAAATGTGAGGCGTGCCCGCCTTTACCGTTTTGCTGGAGGAGGCGTGCTCCGGATCGATGGTCGAGGCGAGTTCCTTCGCATAGCAATCGCTCGTGAGGCCTTCCACGGGCACTTTCGAAAAATCGGGGTCGGCCAGATACGCGGCGCGGTCAGCGAAAACTCGCCGCATCGTCTCCACGACCATGTGCACGCTTTGCGCGTCGTCCCATCCTTTGAGCGGGACGTCATGCAACATGTTCATGGCCTCGATGATGGCTACGCCGCCCGAGCTGGGCGGAGGCGAGGTAATGACGTCCCACTTGTGGCCGTCGAGCTCGTAATTGGCATGCAAGGCTTCGCGAACTTTGGGCTGGTATTGCGCGAGATCCTCGAGAGTGATGAGGCCGCCCATCCGATTCATGTCGTCAACGAGCACCTTTGCGGTTTCGCCACGGTAAAATTCGGCCGCGCCGTTTTTCGCGATGCGCTTCAGAGTCGCTGCAAGCTCTGGCTGCTTGAACGTGTCGCCGGGATGAAACATTTTTCCGTCATTCAAGAAAATGCGGCGGCTGAGGTTGAACTGCTGCAATTCAGCCCGCTCGCCGTCCAATTGACGTGCAAGCTTTTCGCTGACGGGAAAACCGTCTTCCGCAAGATGAATTGCCGGGGCCAGCACGTCGGCAAGCTTCAGTTTGCCGTACGTCTTAAGCGCGAGCTCAAGGCCAGCGACGGTGCCAGGTACAGCGACAGACTTGTAGCCGATGACCGAGAGCTCTTTGTCGAGCGTGCCATCAGTTTTGATGTACATGTCGCGCGTGGCTTTGCCGGGAGCTACTTCGCGGTAGTCGAAGAAAGTGGTGCGTCCATCCGCGAGACGGACGAGCATGAAACCGCCACCGCCGATGTTCCCTGCCGCTGGCTCGACGACCGCCAGAGCAAATGCGACTGCTACGGCGCCATCGACGGCGTTTCCACCGCGCTTCAGAATTTCGACGCCAGCTTGGGAGCCCAACTCTTCGTCCGTGGCGACCATGCCGTGCGCGCCGCGGACTGCTTGCCGGGGCCAAACCCCAGCCGATTGCGTGTGGTCACGATATTCCGCAGCGGCCTGCCCGCGCGACAACGGTGCCAAGAGCATCTGCGTTCCCGCCGCCAGGCATAGGGTAAGCACGCATGTTTTCATCGGAGACTCCATCGCAAGGAAGAGACACTAAGTGATTAGCAGGAAGTCGTCAAGGCAGGCAGAACTTTTTTCGACACGTACTATCAAGTGATTAAAGCGCGCGCCGGCGTGGTACTTCACAGGGGATCAAGCGCCTTCGGTCTTTGCACTTGGAGTTGCGGCAGACTAGTTTGGTCCTGCACCGTTTGTCCTACAAATGACGTATCGGCAGGAGGCGGCAAAACTTTAGGCAAGATTGTGGAGCATATTAAACTTTTTGTTTTGTTACTCTTGGCTAAGGAATTCGATCTCCGGCGGGCCAGGGAGCAGGCCTGCGGCTGTGCCGCGTTCAATTAAGGTTCTGACTGCTTGCTTGCCGCGATCACCGTAGCCGAGGGTCCAGCGGTTGACGTACATGCCCACGAACTTATCGGCGACTTCGGTTTCCATGTCGCGGGCAAATTGCATGGCGTAGTTGAGGGCTTCTTCGCGGTGTTCCAGTCCATATTCGACGCTATCTTTAATCGTTTTAGCGATTTGCAGACCCAGGACGGGGCCCAGCGCTCGGCGTACGGCGTTTCCGCCAAGCGGAAGCGGAAGCCCAGTTTGCTCATGCCACCAGACGCCCAAATCAATGACGCGGTGCATGCCGAGTTGGGGGAAGAGAAGCTGGCCCTCGTGGATCAGGAGGCCCGCTTCAACGACTTCGTTCTTGACGGCATCCAGAATCTTATCGAAGGCCATCACCACTGGCTCAAAGTTTGGCTCAAATAGCTTTAGAGTGAGATAGGCAGTCGTCTTGAGGCCTGGGACTCCGATCCGTTTGCCGGCTAAATCCTCGCGTCTCATGGACTTGGAGGCGACTACGATGGGGCCGTAGTTCTCTCCAAAGCTGGCCCCACAATCGAGCAGCACGTACTTGTCGCGCAAGCTCGGGTAGGCCGCGAAGCTCACAGCGGTGACGTCGTAGGTTTCCGTAAGGGCTGCTTCGTTAAGAGTCTGAATATCGGAAAGGACGTGGGTGTATTTGTAACCGGGAGTAGCAAGCTTATGGGTGGCGAGCGCATAGAACATAAAGGCATCGTCGGAATCGGGGGAATGGGCCAGTTTGATCTCGACGGTCTCTTTTTCGGTCTTTGACGCTGCCTGTGTACCGGACATGGGCTTATCCAGTTCCTTCCGACGGCGAGGCTCGATCGAGCCGGTTATCGAATGGCCCGAGCTGTTCGTAAGGTTTCTCCGCAGAGAGTCTTCCCCCTCGGGAAAGCTCTGGTGAGGAACAGTAAGGAGAGAACGTTCGCGACGCAGGGGCTTGCTTGGCCCAAGGCCAAGCTCGGTGCCGCACCGCAGAGACTAGCACAACCGCAGTCTCGCGACAAACGTTTCCGCTGAATGGAAATAAGTGGAAAATCGAAGGACCGGACTGAGTTGACCGCGGACAGTCAAAAGTTGAAAGGGAAAACACACGGAGTCGATAAACGCTTGCGAACGGCAGAGTCCCACCCTTGCAAAACCAAACCCGCGACAATGGGCCAACCAGAGAAAAGAGAAAGTCAAAATCATTTCCGCGCCTTGAGAGTGCTCCACCCGCCGATTCAGGCAATGAAAAAACGTGTTCCTGACGTTTTTGATGAGTGCACTAAAAGCACCAGTGGCGTGTTCTGGTCGATCGTCGATGACCGCTTTTCGGTAAGCGCGTTTGTCGGGCTTGCGCGATCTAAGAAACTCCATTACGCTGGCTTCGTCGCCAGCGGTGTCTCCCCTCCCACCCGCTATCTTTTGTTCCAGTTGCGAATCAAAATCTTGTCAACGTTCCTGTCGACGAAGGATGACGCATGACGCGCAAAAACACTTGGGCGGGAATAGCCGTGGTGCTACTGCTAAGTTTGCCCCTGGCTGCCTGCAAGGACACAAAAACCCTGCAAGAGAACGAGCAGTTGAAGGCTCAAGTGGCCGAACTCCAGAAAGAGAACGGCCAGTTGGGAAACGATGTCGAAACGATGACAGCTGCCCGCGATACGCTGGCGCAAGAGAACGAGACGCTCAAAGCAGAAGTTAAGGCGCTGAAAACGAAGCGCTCCGGTACTAAGGCTGCGAGTCGAAAACGCCGCCGGAGTTAAAGGTCCCAGCAGTTTTAAAGCGCGCTTTTGATAGGGAGCGCGCGCGAACCGGTTACTATTTTGTTGCAAGGAAAGTCAGAAGGTCAGAAAAGGGAGGTAGGAGCATGAAAACATTTGAGGTGCAATTTCGCTTTCGAGATCGAAGTGAAGAAACGGTGGAATCGACAGTCACGGTGGAGGCGTCGAGCCTTCCTGGAGCCGTTGCTAAAGCAGCCCGTGGATTTGTGAAAGGCCTGGACCGGAAACAGAGATTCGATATGAACAAGAATGGACTCGAAATTACGGCCAAGTCCGCCGGCACAACGACGCCAGAGCAAGCGGGGACATCTACGGAAGCCGCCGCTGGTTGAAGAGCAACGCGGTTAGCGGCGTTTCTTGCTTTCGTTTTGCGCCACCCGCGCCTTCACCAGTTTCTTGATAAGCGCAATGGGGAGAGGTTTGTCCGCGGGGAAGTGGATGGTCCCTTTGGAAGTGGAGAAGGTCTTAAGATCGTTCTTGAACGCCTCGATCACCGACGCCGTAGGGAACAAACTGCAATGGTTTGAAAACGCGGCGAACCACACCAGCACTCCATTGTGCTTGAACGCGGGCATCCGGTAGCTGATCACCTCCGTAGCGTCCCGTGACACAACAGAACGAATCGTCGCGCGGAGCTTGCTCAAGGTGCTGCGGGCGGACTCCGGCACACCAGCGAGGTATTCATCAAAATTCTTCGGAGCGCCGGTGCCTTTCGCTGCGGAACTCCGTTTGGCAGGTTTCACTTTTTTCATGCGCGCCATGGCTCGTATCGTCACCCTGGCAGACAAGTCCGGTTTGCAGCGCCGGAATTCCACTCGAATAGTCGGGCTGGATTCTTTCCGGGTGGCGTAGACCGCTAAGACTCCCCGCCTTCGTCGCCCGGCTCGAGGACGCAGGTGTGCCACATCTCATCCTCCGCATGGACGCTGCAGAACCTCCGTCCGCAGATACCGCAGTGAAAGGTTGCGGCAGAATCGCAGGGCTCATCCAATGGCGAAACGGCCTGACAAGACCACTCGAGGTCCCGGGCTTCTGTTTGACTCACTTGTTGCAACATATTCCCTCCTCGTGCGGGCAGTATACATCTGGCAGTCAACTTCGAATGCGTTCCAAGGAGGAAGAGAGGCGTGCGGCCCCATGCTACGATAAATAAAGCGGTCACTTTCCATTCCTTGGGTCATCTGTCATTGAGACCTAGAAAAATGCACGGGAAGGATGATGTTCGTGGAGCCTCCGAAGTTTACTCAGGCGGAGCTGGCCGGATTAATCGTGGAAGCCGTTGCGTGGGTGCAACAGCAGCGTGACAAATACCGCCCTCTCAGCGATCCGTTGTCTGAGTCGGTGAAAGATAAGCTGCGGCCGTTTTTTTCCGCCGAAATCCTGGATCGCTTGAAGATAAAAGATGTATCCCAAACGGGAGAGACCATTCCGTACCCGCCCTTTTATGAGCGGGTCCGCGCCGGCGGCTCGCGGGTCGTACCGGACGCGGCGCACATGACGGCGATGCCGTTCCTTGATGTTGCGCTCTTCAATCGACAACCGACGCTGCGGACGATATTTCACACGCTGGCACATGTCACGCAATTTACCGTCGTGGGGCTGGAGAAGGTAATGGCAGGTTACTTTCAGGCTTTGAATGAATCTGGACTGTGGATGGTTGTGCCGTACGAAGAACAAGCTTACAGAATGGATGCTCGGTACACCAAGGACCCTGAAGAAGTATTTTCGGTGGAAGCAGAAGTGCGTGAGTGGCTGCGTAACGGAAAGTTTTAGAACCGTGTGGGACGGATCCAATCACAAATTCACTCGTGATCCGGGCTAGAGCGCGGAGACCATGCGGGCGATGGCGTCGTCAAAGGTGGTTTTGTTGTCGAGATAGGGCTGCCAGAAGCGGGTGAGAAGTTGGAGGTAATCTTTCCAGCCGCGCTCGTAGAGGCCCTCGCGGATGGCATAGGGAATGTAAGTTTCCTTGCGCGTAGCAGGAGGGCGATTGATGTTGGGCTTGACGGCGTCCTCTTTGTCCGGTTTGTCCTGTGGGACGTTGTCCGCGTCCGCCGGTGTCAGGAGGGGACGGATGACTTCACCCGTCGTATAAAAGATGAGGGCGTGCCAGAGATCGCGTGGGATGGCCTTATCGCGCTGACGGCATTCGCGAACAATCGCGCTTTGGACGGGTTCAGCGATGCCGTGCGACGCTTCGTGGAAGAGGACTTCAAAGGCTTCGTCACCCTGGTTGCGCGGATCGGTGCTGGAGATGGTGACACGCAGCGGGTCGAGCGTGGTGTAGGCGCCGGAGGGATAAGCGTAAGCGGTCACGTCAACGCGGATTTTTTCTTTGGGCCACTTGGTCTGATAGATGTCCGCGAGGCGCTGGGAGATCCCAACACCTTGTTCTTCGACGAGAGGCGCGACGCGGGCGACCCAGCGGCGGTTGGCGCGGTCCTGGTCGGGCCACAGATGAGCGCGAAAGACTGGCGCGGCGGCTTGCAGCACTTGGGTTAGCTTGCCCGGCAGGCCTGCGTCGCAGGTTTTCTTTCGAGTACCGGAGAGTTCGTCGCAGTCCTCAAAATCACCTAACTGGTTTTTTAGCAGGAGAAGATCGTTATTGAAGAGCAGATCTTTGTTCGCGAAGTTTGCCGCGTAATAGGCTACAGAACTGTCCCAAGCCGCGCGTTCCGTCGGGGTGAGGGGCGTGGCGGAGTCCTTCATGGTTTTCAATTTTGATTGAACCGTCGAAGCGTCTTTTTGAGGGATTGTTGGCGGAGTTTCGCGAAGTTTGGCCTCGTAGTAAAGCATGTGGTGGAGATTGATCCAGAAGCCGCTGTGGAATTCGAAGACGGGAAGGGGGCCGTAGGCGGAGCTGGATTGCTGCGCCGTCGCCGCCATAGGCGTCAGAAGAGCGAGTGCGAGGAACAAAAAAAGCCGTCGAGTGGGTGCCGGGCGCATGTTGAATCGCACGATAGTATAGCCAACTGCTTCGCGGCACAAACCTGGGGTTCTTTCTTTTCCCTATTTTGCAATAGCCGATGTAATATGCCCGCTCATTTTGGCGGCGATTGCTGAGATTTGCCGACGGGAGAATCGGATGAGGAAATTTTGGGTGGTGGGCTGTATGGCGGCGGTTTTATTTGTGCCAGGAGGACTGCTCGCACAGCAGCCGGCGCAACTGCCTGCGTTGAAACAGGAAGCTGTGACGGAAGTGGACAAACTCCAGACGCTCACGCAGCAGATGGTGGACGAAATTTTCAGTTATAGCGAATTGGGGTTCCAGGAATACGAGACGTCGCGCTACGTGACCGGCATTCTGGAGAAAAATGGATTTCGGGTCGAGCATGGCGTCGCTGGCGTCCCCACGGCCTGGGTGGCCACGTACGGCACCGGCAAACCCGTGGTCGCGTTTATTACCGACATCGATTGCATTCCTCGCGCTTCGCAGAAGCCTGGAGTCGCATATCACGACCCGATTGTCGAAGGCGCGCCGGGCCACGGTGAAGGACATAACTCGGGGATGGCCGTAAATGTTACAGCGGCGTTGGTGTTGAAGAAGCTGATGGACGAACACCACATCGCCGGGACAATCAAGATTTTTCCAGGCGTTGCGGAAGAATTGCTGGGCACGAAGGCGTTTTATGTTCGGGCTGGGCTGTTTAAGGACGTGGATATCGTTTTGGGCGCGCACGTTGAATCGGAATTCTCGACATCCTATGGGACGGGGAATGGCGAGTGGAGCGGACTCGTTTCCGTGCAATATTTTTTTCATGGCAAGGCGGCGCACGCGGCGGCGGCTCCGTGGGAAGGGAGGAGCGCGCTGGACGCCGTCGAGTTGATGGACACGGGCTGGGATTTTCGCCGGGAGCATTTGCGTCCGGCGCAGAGATCGCATCGGGTGATTATCAATGGCGGGGATCAGCCGAACGTTGTTCCCTCGGAGGCGGCGGTTTGGTATTACTTCCGCGAGTTGGACTATCCGCACATCAAGGATCTCTATGATTTGGGAAATATGATGTCGGAATCGGCGGCGAAAATGACGGGCACGACTGTGGATCACAAATTGGTGGGGTCGGCGTGGCCGCCGTTTTTGAACAAGGTGATCGCGGAGACGCAGCAAAGAAACATCGAGGCGGTGGGAATGCCGAAGTGGAGCGAGGCGGACCAGACGCTGGCAAAGGCGCTGCAAAAGGAGATTGGCGCGAAAGTGGAAGGGCTTAAAGAGAAAATCGATCCGCTCACGGAGCCGGTAAAAAAACCTACTGGCGGAGGGTCGGATGACATCGGCGATATTTCCTGGAACGTGCCCATGGTGTACCTGATGTATCCGGCAAATATTCCGAATCTGCCTGGGCACAGCTGGGCGAACGGCGTGGCGATGGCCACGCCTATCGCCCACAAGGGCTCGACGGCGGGCGCAAAGGTGCAAGCGATGACTGCCCTCGACTTTTTTCTACAGCCGCAACTCGTGCAGGACGCCTGGGACTATTTTCGAAATGTCCAGACGAAAGACATTCATTACGAGACGTTTCTTGGTCCTGACGATAAACCTGCCATCGAGATGAATAAAGAAAAAATGGGGAAGTTCGCGCCGCAATTGAAAAAGTATTATTACGATCCGGGGCGCTATAAGAATTATCTTGAACAATTAGGGATTCAGTATCCGACTGCCAGGACGAAGCCGTAGCGTCTAATAACTGGGTACAGCAGCCATCGATGCTACGGGAGTCTAGGATCGGACGAAGTACCTACTGCGCCCTGGCGATCCGCGCCGCGTAGCGTCCCTGTGGCATCGCGAAAGAAGGAGCGATGGCCCGTGCGGCCATAAGTGAGAGGCGTAGCGGCCAGCTCAAATTTTGCAGGTGCGCCCAAACCGCTGGCCCCTACTATGACGTAGCGGAACGAGTACCCATTTTTCATCCCGGCGGCCAAATCACCTTCGACGAGACCCGCGGCTTCCGGGGTAGCCGGGCCACGTAGCGGCGGCCCTAGACTCGAAAGGGATTCGGGCAGCCTTGTGAATTTGCGGCGGTAAGCCTCGACGGCCTCGGCGATGTCTTTTAGTGACTCGATGGCGGTTTCCTCATTTTTGTCGGCTTCGGCGGAGTCCCATTCCAATTCGAGGGAAGGCAAATCGAGAAGAACCAAGCCTAGCGAGAGGATCTTCCACTCACCGTTCTCCCGCACCAGGCCCATGTTTACCTGGATTGCGTTGGCGCCGGAGGAATCCGTCGCGTCGCGCAACTCCACCGGCATAAACGCCACGTTGTCGCGGGTGTCGGCGCCGCCGATCTGAATTTCCGCAGCGCCGGCAGGAGTGTCGCAACGCACGATGGGGCGGCCCGAGGGATTGGTGGTCACGGAGGGCTTACCAGGTTCGTTAAGAAGCACAAAGCGCTTCATGAACGCGACGCGGGCGGCGGGCGCCATGCGAGAAAAGGATTCCTTGTTGCGCGCGGTGAGAAAGCGCGAAAAGTCGTTCTGGCTTTGCGAGCAGGCCGCTGTTAAGACATCGCGAAGAGCGGCCAATGGCCCGTTCGGCGAAGCGGCGGGTTGAGCTGAAGGAGTGGAACTGGACTCCTGTGCGGTTGCGGCAATCGTGCGGAGCGGAAGCAGCGCAGTAAGAACAATTGCCTGAGCAATTAGAGCATTTTTGCGAAATTTCACGTCAGTCCTTTGCGGCGCTTAGGATGGCGGCGAGATTTTGTGTAAAGGCCGAGCGCGGCATCACTTCGTCACACCCGGCCGCCTGCGCCTGCGCCGCCAGATCGCGCTGCACGTGAGAAAGAAAGCCAATCACTCTCAGATCTTTTTGTGCGGCGCGCACGCGTTCGATGGCCGCAAGCGGCTGGCTGCGCGCGTTTAAATCCACGATGACGAGCTGTGGCGCGGGTTCCAGCAAACTTACCAGGGCGTCACCGTTCGTGGCCACTTTTAACTCCAAGCCGAGATGTTTCGCCGTCTCGGCGACTTTCATCTGAAAAAACAGGTCGTCCATCAATGCCACGATTCTTGCCATGCTGGCGACGCCTCCGCGTGTGTTACTCATTATGCGCCACTTCAACTTTTCGCGGCCTTTTCGAGTAAGATGCAAGTATCGCTTGGGAGGTCCCCCCATGCAGCAAGGTGTAGTTCGATCCACCGAGCCGGGCGTCACTCGATCCATCCAGCCTGCCCTGTTGCTCCTTGAAAAGACGCCGATTCTGCTCGAAACGATGCTTCGTGATTTGCCGGAAGATCTCTTGCGCTGGAAGCCGGCGGCGGAGCGCTGGTCGATTGCGGAAGTTCTGGGCCATCTCGCGGATATTGAGATGGTTTATGCCGACCGGACGCGCCGCATGGTAACCGAAGATACCCCCACCCTGCAGAAGTATGACGCCGCGGGCACGGTTGTGGTCGGCGACTACGTGCGCGGCTCCGCCAGCGAGAACCTCGCGTACTTCACTAAGACCCGGCGCTCCACTGTCATTCTGCTGCGGAGCATTCCGGCGGATTCGGGCGAGCGCGAAGCGACTCACTCCGAACTTGGCAACATCACGCTTCATCAGATGCTTAGCGAGTGGGCGTCGCACGACCTTGGGCATCTCCGGCAGATCGCGGAGCTCTACCGGGCGCGGGCGTTTCACCCATACGCTGGCCCGTTTCAAAAATACTCTAATCCGAAGCCGTGAAGGAGCATCCGGAGGACGCGCGCCTGGCCGTGGCGGGCCCGCGCGAGGTGACTCTCTACACGCGGCCGGGCTGCCATCTTTGCGAAGAGGCTAAGGCGGCCATTGCACCACTGTTGCGCGAATTCGGCGCAGCGCTTCGCGAAATCAATATCGAAAACGATCCGGCTCTCGAGGAACGCTATGGCTGGGAGATCCCCGTAGTCTTTATTGGCCAGCGCAAAGCTGCCAAGCATCGTGTGGACGTGGAGCAATTCCGGCAACAACTTCAGGAAAGCAGATCGAGGTAGGAAGTATTGCGACGAGGCAGCCGATTGATTAGTGCTCGCCACCCGGCTCATGCGCGCCAACCGTTTTGTCGGGCACGTCCCCCGTTCGACCTTTGACGCGGTCGTAGACGCTGATTTGGCTGACCGAGCCGAGGGCTTCGTTATAGAAAGTGGGAACGCCGAGCGCGGTAAGCAGTTCTTCGTTGAACTTGCGCAGATTTTCGAGGTGCGAGGCCAGGGCAGGAAGCTTCAAGCCTTCGTCGGTCAGGAGAAACTTCTGGTAGCCGGCGTCCCAGAGGCGGGTGAAGCGGCCTTTGAGCATGATCGTGGGCACGACGGTCATCTGATAGAGATCGTCGGTGCCTTTGCGAAATTCAGCGCCGCTGCCGTACTTTTCGACGCGCACGACGCCGCGCGTGCTGCCGACGGCAAAGCCCAGCGCCGCGAGATTCTCCATTTGCTTCGGTGTGAACTTCTCTTCGACATTCCACATGGTGCTCTTAGCCTAGTAAATGGCGAGAGTTCTGTAAAGTGGACTGGCATTCGCGTGGCGGTGTCAGTTTCCGGCAGCGTTTATCAGGACCTTGCCCGCACTGAGTACGGGAAGAAATTGCAGTCGTCAGCAACAGCTGGCACCTTCCAACCTAGGTAACCAGCAACTCCCCATCAAATCACAGCACTTAGAGCGGTGTAGTGTGGCCCCCTCAGTGCAAGTTATCATTCTCAGGCATCCTCATTGGCAGAGGGTCAAAAATGGCGACTAACGGAAAGTTGACTCGAATCGGTGGGCTGATACTTTTATTATTCTTTCTTGATCACACGTCGTATGGACGTAGTTCTCTATGGCAGATCACATCAGTCGCAGTTTCTCCCGACGGCAGGCTGATTGCCCTAGTCGCCCAAAAGGACAGAACGTCATTCATCTACACAGTTCCTATAGACACCGGCATTGCGACGCGAGTGACGGATGCAAAAGACGGAGAAGAAAACAGTCCGACCTTTTCAGCAGACGGAAAGCGAATCGCATACTCTTACGAGCCAGGGGATCATAGGCGCTCTCGGATCGTCATCGTCAACGTTGACGGCTCAGATATGCACCAGTGGTCGCCTTCAAATGTGACCGATTTGTCGCCCGTCCTCTCGCCCGATAATGCAACAATCGTTTTTTCGCGGGCAGACTTCTACGGCAATTACTCGCCAATCGCGCAGCCACATCCTCATGGCTGGAATTTTTTCGCCGCTAACTTGGACGGGACAAACGTACGCCAGTTGACGACTGAGCATTTCTATATGGTGTCCCGCCCTGCCGTCTCCCCAGACGGGAAAAACATGGTCGTCGTAACGGAGGGCCTCGAAACGGATCAGCAGATTGCGATTTATTCGATAACCTCTCCGGGCCCTCCCTTGCGCACATTTCGGCCTCACATTCCGGACGAAATAAGTCACAAGCATCCTATTTTTGCCTACCCAAACTATTTGCCGGACGGAAGTATCCTCTTCATGGCTGCTGACAAGGGCGTGGGTTATGACGTGTACCGGCTTAATCCCGGCACCGGGGCGATCGAGAAGCTCACGAACCGGAATGGCTACGCGACCGAACTCAAAGTCTCTGCGAACGGAAAGACTGCCGCATTTTTGAAATGGCGCAAGAATTGGATGCTGGAGGTTACTGACCCCGAGCCCTACTTGCTCGATCTGGAGAGTCGCAAGCTCGCTCCTCTCAAGATCAGCGGAATAAATTGATGCGTTCTGTTCAAACGCTGAACCTGAGCCCGTGTCTTTGCCCTTGTGCCGGGTTAGTCGCGTAGTCGGAAACTGAGCCCCTCCGGCATTCCGGTGGTTTCCTAATTTGCCGCGAACAGGGTGTGTTGCCTGTGTGGCGGACGGAAGAGCCCTCGCCAACTCGGCGGGCAGCGGGCCATTGGTTACCCCCATTGGGACGACACCCCCTCCCCTTTTTTTTGTAAGTGTTGATTCTACGGAGTTTAGCTTTTTTCGTAAGTTCATTAGAATCAACACTTGTGGGCAGTTCTCGGAAGTGTTGATTTTAAAGAATTTGCGGAGCGGCAAAACACGGCAAAACGCGGTGTTCTTGTAGATGGTGAAAACAAAGGAGTTGCTAAATTTGAGGTTGCCGAAAACAAAAAACGCCAGCTGGAAGCTGGCGCTACGAGATAGAAGACGAATTGTTACCTGCAACATATTGTATCACAATGCCATTTTTTGTCAAGCAAAATCTATCCAGAACAAAGCAACATGAAAAATGCAGAAATCCACGAATGGTCCATCTCTAGAGCGCCAACACCCTGGAGCCAGGACACTACGGGCATTCCTGCAAATGGGTGGGAAGCGCGAAGCACAAGCGCGGAAGATCTCTAAACAGAATTGGGCGAAAACGTGTAAAACGTTTCCGCCCAATTCCACATTCAGCTAGCCTTCATAAGAAAGTGATGCGACCAGTGCGGCAGCTTTGCGCTGCTCTTACTGATTTACCTTGGCGGCCTTTGAGAACAGCTCGGCGACGGTCAATCCGCCATCGCCCATGTAGCGGCTCTTGAGATTCTGGGCGAGCAGTGGATCGTCCTTAGCGCCGGCCGTGGATTTCAGGACGTGCAGCTGATGATCGGCTTGTGCGCCCTCGATGGTGATGAGCGCGGCGGCGAATTCCATTTCGGGGTCCTGACTGCGCAAGCCGATGGCCTTCTTCACCCAGGCATAGCCGTCGAAGTTAGCGGCCGGGTTCGGGTCCATCGGCAAGTTGTCCGTCATGTGTGGCAGGTTCTTTCCGATCCACTGCTTGTAGCATTCGGCGAGATATCCGGCGTCAAATAAGGCCAGAGCGTCCGGATGCCCTGCATTTTCGGCTGCCGTGGCGCGAGCAAAAAGTCTCGTGAACAACTCTTTGGCGATTTGCGGATTCTGTCTTGCATAGAGAGTGGCCCGGCGGAGAGTCTCCATGCGCACGAGGACGGGAGCGCCCGAATCGAGAATGGAGAGAGTATCGGGAACGAGATTTTTCAGGTCGTAATTCTGGCTTCCAGTTAGATTCCAGGCGTGATTGATCCAGGGCAAAGACTTTGCCTGTCCAATCTCGATGGTGTGACAAATAAGGGGCGGGCCAGCTTGTGCCGACGTGGCCAGAAAGAGTGAGGCCGCCAGGATTCCCGCAATGAACCAGCGTGAACGAACGATGAGAGGTTTCATGATTTGTTTTTATCTCCTTTCGAATTTTTTCGGACTTCGACGAGCAAGACGCGGAAGAGGAGACCGGCGTTAACAGCGGCGATAAGAAATCAGAGATGGGCTTGCAAAGTCGAGACTGCCGAAGGCCAACAAGACACGGATAGATTTTCAGCGCGCCGCGAACACGTCACTTCCCACTGGCTTTGTCTTGAGACCAGGAGCGCTCCCAAGTACGCCACAGCGAAACGTCTCCGAGATCAAGCTGGTTCCACCACAAATCCAGCATCTTTTGATTAAGACGCAAAATGCCGTCGCGCGTGACTTCCGCAGGAGGAGGGACGAGCGCGGCCAGGCGGTCGTAGACAAGACCGCGCTCCGATTCGCCGACGCGCGCGAGGAGATGCCAGATGGTGAGCGCGTCGCGCTGGCGAGATTCAGCGAGGATTTTGCTGAGTTCGGCGCTCCGCTCGTCCGGCGTGCTGGCCGCAAAATCAAACTTGGACAAGGCTTCGCGAAACGACGCTGAAGCGTCTTCAAAATATGGAGTGCCCGGCCCTACTTTGGGCCGCGTTGCGCAAACTGCGCCCGCTGGGATGAAGGCTTCATGTCCATCCAGCTTGAAACCAACCCAGCCGAGCCTCGTGCGGAGAATTCCGGCGCCGGAATCGTCCACTTGCAGCGTGTAGGAACAGCCCAGGTCGACGGCGATGGCGGACGGCGTATCTACCGTAAATTCCCCTGGTAAGGCCCAGATGTAGGCGTGAATCGTCCCGCGATCCAGCGCGAGCCGGTTATGTCCGTTGCCGCCAGCGACCAAACGCAGGCGCGTGTTCGGTTCTACATTCACCGTTCCAACGTCGGCGATGGAAATGTTGGCCTTGGAATGGCTATCCGTGACCAGTGTTTGGCCGACGCCAAGCTTGGCCGTTCCGGCGTTTCTTGCGAAAAGGTTCGATTCCACTCGCGGCTTGCCTGCGACACTTTCCACGTCCCACCCTGGTCCGGAATTTGTATCCGGCTTCTGACTCCATTGGAGAATCCCGAACGCGGCGATGAACAGGATGCTCGCGGCCGCGGCTGCGAGTCCGTAGGACCAGCGCGAAGGCAAGAGCCGCTGCCAAAATCCCGGACGTGGCGCAGCTGTAAGCTCAAGAAATTCGGGCGCCGGAGCTTCGTGGCGAAATTTGGCGAGAGTGGTTTCCAGTTTTTGAATCTCCGGGTCGGGTTCGCCGGAACCGTCCCAGAGGTAATCGTCATTCATGGCTCATTCCTTTTTGGCAATAAACTCTTTTCTCGCGGCGCTGAATTTTTTTCGCTGCAGCTGTCTGGTTGAATCGCGCCGCCGAGCGAGGCCTGAGCAAGCTTTTCGCGGAGCTGCTGCATGCCGCGGTGTAAATTGACGCGAACGGAGCCGGGAGTCAGTCCGGTGCGGGCCGCGATCTCCGGCCCCGTCATTCCCTCCACTAAACGTAGGATCAATGGTTCGCGATACGCTTCAGGGAGGCTGCGAACGAATGCCAGGATCATTGCAGCTTCTGCATCAGGAGCTGTTTTCGACGCAGGCAACTCCGCTTCGTCTTCCGGAAGGCTCTCCGTTACCGCGGCAACCGCGCGGGTTTGCCTGTAATAATCATTGGCGCGGTTTCGGGTGATCGCTGCCAGCCAGGGGCCGAACCGAGAGACATCGCGCAAGTCGCAGAGGCGGGGAAGTGCGCGAAGAAAGACATCCTGAACGAGATCGTCCACGTCACTCGCGGGCACTCTGGCCAGTAGAATGCCGTGGACCATGCGTGCGTATCGCGCGTACAAGCCGCCAAAAGCGGCTCGGTCGCCTCCACGCGCAGCCACCACCAGCGAAGTATCGCCCGTGGCTTCGGGGGCAGGCGCGGTGGTCACCGCTCGACAGTCCCTGATTGTGAGGCGCGAGTCAACTGTGGTTCCAGCGTAGGATGGGCTGACTCCCGATATCATTCCGGTATGCATGACGCCTGGGTCTAGACGAGTGTTAACAAGAGCTGAGGTTCCCACCGTTTGTCCGTCAATGAAGTCTAGGGTGGATTCTCTAGTCTAAGTAGGGTGATTGCTGCTAACTACCGCTAAAGGCAGGGTATACCATCAAACTGGCGTGCCGCATCTAATTCGGAGTAAACTGGTCGCATATCTTGGAGACCGACGATTGATCTTAGGGCATGGCCACCGTTAATCCCATCGCTACTTCCGATGACGCCTCCTCGGCCGAAGTACAAAAGCCTCGAGGACCGACGGGGCGATCTGTGCTCGAACTAATCGGCAACACGCCGCTCTTGCGCCTTTCGAGAATTGGCAGCGAATTTCCCAATGTGGAATTTTTTGCCAAGGCGGAGTGGTTTAATCCTGGAGGATCCGTCAAGGACCGTCCTGCGTTGAGTATGATCCAGGCGGGTCTGGCCAGCGGCGCACTTCGCCCCGGCAAGACCATCATCGATGCGACCAGCGGGAATACGGGGATTGCTTATGCCATGATTGGGGCGGCGCTCGGCTATCCCGTGAGGCTTTGCTTGCCGGATAGCGCCTCTCACGAGCGGAAGCGTATCCTCGGCGCGCTTGGAGCCGGCCTTGTCATCACATCTGGCGACGAAGGCACGGACGGCGCGATTCGGCGGGTTCACGAGATTGTTGCGGCCGAGCCGGAAAAATATTTTTACCCGGACCAGTACAGTAATCCGGCCAATTGGCAGGCGCATTACCGCACCACGGCAATGGAAATCTGGGAGCAAACCAGTGGCAGCATCACGCATTTCGTGGCGGCCCTGGGCACGAGCGGCACTTTTGTTGGCACCGCTCGCAAATTGAAGGAGCTTAATCCGTCGATTCAATGCATAAGCCTCCAGCCGGATGCAGCGTTTCACGGTCTGGAAGGTTGGAAGCACATGCAGACCGCGCTGCGGCCGGCGATTTATGACGATACGCTCGCCGACGAGAATCTCGAAGTCAGCACGGAACAAGCCTACCGCCTGGTGAAGCGCATCGCGCGGGAAGAGGGCTTGCTGGTTAGTCCCAGTGCCGCTGCTGCACTGCTCGGCTGTTTCCATGTCGCGAAAGGCATTGCGCCGAGCCAGCACGCCGTGATCGTCACCGTTTTTGCCGATTCTGCGTCAAAGTACCTGACCGAACGTTTTTGGGATGAAGAGTGAGCGTGCGATGACGGAAGGTCTTGAGATCGCGATCGGTGCGGAGCTTGCGCAGAAGATTCGCGAGCATGGCGTCGAGACCTATCCTTACGAATGCTGCGGAGCGCTGCTTGGGCGAGACAATGCGCTCGTTGACGGCCCTGGTTCCGATCCTAGCAGGAGCAGATTTTCGCGATGTGTCTACGCTCTTTTTCCACTGGTGAACCGCCGGGATGATTCGCCGCGGAATCGTTTTTCCCTTACGGCGGACGATGTGCTGCAAGCCGAAAAGTCCGCACGGGCGCAAGGACTGGAAGTCATCGGGTGGTATCATTCGCATCCCGATCACCCGGCGCGGCCGAGCGACTTCGATCGCGACCATGCCTGGCCCTGGTACAGTTACATTATTGTGAGCGTTCACAAGGGCGCGCCGCAGGACATGACGTCCTGGCAATTGAAGGACGACCGATCCGGGTATTTTGAAGAGAAGATTGAGACCGTAAACGTTAGCGCCGCGAGTTAGGGCGCGTCTGAAAGAACGGGAGAAATCGAGATGTCCGTCAAAGTGATGATTCCTACGCCGCTGCGGGTCTACGCGGGGAAGCGCGATTCGGCGGAGTTTAGCGCCGCGACCGTTGGCGAAGCGCTCGGCGGGCTCACTAGCCAGTTCGCAGAGCTGCGCAAGCATCTTTACACGGAAGACGGCAAGCTGCGTGCATTCGTGAACGTTTACCTCAATGACGAGGACATTCGCTATCTGGCTAAGGAGAACACGCCGACGAAGGATGGGGACACCATCAGCATCATCCCCTCGATCGCCGGTGGTTCTTCCAGAGATGCCAACTGACTTTTAATCGACAGGGAGCTTTTGCAAATGGCCACAACCACACAGCCGCAAACTGGAGCGAAACCGGCTACGAGCCTTACTAACGAAGAGATTCTTCGCTACAGCCGCCACTTGATCATGCCGGAAGTAGGCATGGAGGGGCAGCTCAAGCTCAAAAACGCCAAGGTTCTATTGATTGGCACGGGAGGGCTTGGCGCTCCACTGGGGCTATATCTTGCCGCCGCTGGCGTCGGGCGGCTGGGACTTGTGGATTTCGATATCGTGGACTTCACGAATCTTCAGCGGCAAGTTACCTTTGGCTCGGACGATGTCGGCAAACCGAAAACTGAAGCAGCGCGCGCGCGGCTTTCCAACCTCAACCCCGACATTCAAATCGATACTTTCGAAACGAAGCTCACCAGCGAAAATGCTCTTGAGGTGTTCAAGGATTTCGACGTCATTGTCGACGGCACGGACAATTTTCCGACGCGCTATCTCGTCAACGACGCGTGCATCCTGCTTGGCAAACCAAACGTTTACGGCTCGATCTTTCGCTTTGAAGGACAAGCCACTGTATTTGGGATGCCGGAAGGGCCGTGCTACCGCTGCTTGTATCCCGAGCCGCCTCCTCCGGGACTCGTGCCTTCTTGCGCTGAAGGCGGCGTGCTGGGAGTGCTGCCGGGCATCGTCGGCTCAATTCAGGCGATGGAGACCATCAAGTTGATCCTGGGCCGTGGCGAAAACCTTGTCGGGCGCTTGCTGCTTTTTGATGCGCTGGCCATGAAATTCCGTGAACTCAAACTGCGCAAAAATCCGAACTGCCCGATGTGCGGTGCGCATCGCACCATCAACCAGCTCATCGACTACTACGAATTCTGCGGTGTGCGTGGCGAAGAAGCCCCCGGCCCCGACGTGCAGGTCCCGGAGATTACGCCGCGCGAACTGAAATCGCGCCTTGATCGAGGCGATGGTCTTTTCATCCTGGACGTACGCGAACCGCACGAATTCCAGATATGCAATCTGAACGGCCACTTGATCCCGCTCGGGGAGTTGCCGCGCCGCGTTCACGAGCTGGACTCTTCTCGTGAAATCGTCGCGCATTGCCGCAGCGGAAAGCGCTCAGCCGAAGCCGTTGATTTCCTGCGCAAAGCCGGCTTCCGCAAAATCCTCAATCTCAAGGGCGGCATCCTCGCGTGGTCGGATGAAGTCGACCCAAGTGTGCCCAAATATTAAGCCGCTTCCTTGAGTTCCCGGCGAACTCTGCGTAGTCTAGAAGGCGCGTTCGGCGACAAACGTCGAACGCGCTTTTGTCTTATTCGGAGGCCTGAATGGCAGCAGCCAAAATCACCATCAACAGTAACGGATCGATTCGCGTGGAAGGCGACTTCGAAATTGTCGATCCCGAAGGCCGGGCTTTCGGCCTAGCCGGACGCACCTCCATCGGCCTCTGTCGCTGCGGCCACTCGGCCAACAAGCCGTTCTGCGATGGCTCGCACAAGACCTCCGGTTTTAGCGATCCTGTTGTCGCTCGCGAACTCCCCCCGCCCAAGCCCAAGCTGTAGCCGGCAAACAACAGCGGAAACGAGGCTACTTGTGCTGTGAGACTGTCTCACACTGAGACAGTCGCCGATATTTGGCTGATACTGTACCAATTGTCGGTAACTCTAAGGGAACAAAGATGATAGATTCCTAAGGTGGCCGATTCCCACCTCGTTCCAGTCTCTCGCTGGAACACTTCCTCCCAGGCGTTCCAGAAGCGCTCTTGTAAATAACTTAAAATCAACGGCTTACAGACTGAGATTTTGCTCCCGAAAAGGGCCTTGACTTGCATTCTCACGGGGTTGTAGTTGTTTCTTCGGCATTTGGGGGTTTTCGTGGGTGGTTGGGGCCAAATCGTCGGGTTTCTTCGGAAGGAGCGGTCGCGCGTCCTGATCGCTTGTGGTGTCGGCCTCACCTTCCTGTTTTTCGGCACGATTTTTTATCTACGGCAAGCGGCTATTTCCGGTTCCCCCGAGATTTACCTGTACCTGGAAGTTGGCGGCACGCTTCTCAGTTTCTGCTACGCGGCGAACGCGCTGGTCAGGTTCCGCGGAACCCACGACCGCACCGCGCTCATCTTGGCCTTCGGATTTGTGCTTTCGGGAATCATTGAGACGGTCGGCTATTTCGGGCTGAACGATGTGCTGCAAGCCGGGCCCGCTGCTCTCACCAAAATCCCTATGGGCTGGATGGTGGGCCGCACGATTCTCGCCGTTTTCTTGCTATCCGCCATCGCCGTTGAACGCTACATCCCGACAGCGCGGCAACCCAGCAAGGAAACTGCTGGCGCTTTGCTGGTGGTGGCCATCGCCACCTATCTTACGAGCGCGGCTTTTCTTGCCGCCCCTTCGGCGCCTCTCGCTCATGCTGCCAGCTTTATCTCCCGTCCGTGGGATCTGCTCCCTGGCGCGCTGTTTTTGTTCGCTGCCATCTGCTTTGGGCAACGTCTTCAGAACAGCAAGAATGAAAAGAGCGCCGCGAGCCTTTACGATTATTCGCTTTTTGCCGTGGCATCGCTCAACGCCGTCTGCCACGTCTCCGCGGCCTTTTCCCGTCATCTCTTCGATGGCCCATTTTTTCTTGCGGAGCTGAGCAAGACTGCGAGTTACGTGATCATGCTGTCGGGCGCTCTGCTTGACCAGGCGCGCCTATTCGACCAGGTTCGCTCGATGGCTGTCAGCGATTCGCTTACCGGCCTCGCCAACTATCGCCGCCTAATCAGCGTTCTAGAAGCGGAGCTGGACCGCTCGCGCCGCACGCAACGCCCTTTTAGCGTCGTCCTGCTCGACATGGATGGCCTCAAAACCATCAACGATCACTACGGCCATCTCACCGGAAGCCGCGCCATTGTTCGCCTCTCGAAAATACTTCGCAGCCATTCCCGCGCCATCGACACGGCCGCACGTTATGGCGGCGACGAATTCGCTCTCGTGCTTCCTGAAGCCGGTCCGGACACTGCTGGACGCGTGGTTTCCCGCATTCGCGAACGTCTTTCCGCGGAAGCCGAGCCCCCTGCGCTCTCGGTCAGCGCGGGAGTCGCCGCATTTCCTGAAGATGGCGATACGCCGGAAAAGCTTTTGGGCGCTGCCGACCGTGCGCTCTACGGCATGAAGCATCGCATGGGCAGCAGCAACGTAAAAAATCTCACGCGGATCGCCGCGTGCCTATGAGGGTGAATGCCAGTCAAATCCAACAGGCACGCATTCCCTTTCAACCGCGTCGAACGCCGGATCCCCATGGAGATCCCCGTTCTTCTGGACGGCCATCGCCAGATGCCCGGCACGGAATCGACTTTTACGGAAAATGTGAGTGCGCGTGGCGCGCGGGTGGTGAGCACCCGCCGCTGGGAACACGGCGAACGGCTGACGTTCGCATCGCGCACCGGAGAGTTTCGCTCCTCGGCACGAGTAGCATACTGCGAGCCATTGCAAGGCGACGGCTTTGCGATTGGCGTAGAGTTTCTCGAGCCGAAAGGGCGATGGGTTGTTTAATCCCCAAGATAGCTTGACGTAAAACGGCGAGCGGATAGGAGGGAACGTCTGGAACAAAGGAAGTCAGAAAACTTGCGCAAAAAGTAAGAAAGCGTGAAGCGCCGTGCGGAAGAAGAAGGAGCCGCCCGGCGCTTTACCTTTTTTGGCGTCCCTTTTTCAGTGCCACGCGGGCTAGACTCTTTTGGCGATCAGCAACAGGCATTCCCCGAAAAGTAAGGAGGGCGAGAGCAGAGACGCCAGAATCTCATTATTTCTTGCTCTCTGTGCCGGGTCCTTTTCTTTTCGGAAGGCCAGACGGGTGTAGAGCCACATCCACGGCGCATAGATCGCGTAGACGTAGCTTATCGGTTTGATGTGGGTATGGCGCACGTCGATGAGCTGGAATCCCGACATGTGCAGCTCGTAGCGAAGCTCGGGAAAAGTGGCCAGCCCTATGTGGTGAAGCGGATGGCGCGAAGATTCGTTCAGGGGACGCGAGTCGCGTCCGAAGAAGCCGCTGCCGAAGAATCGTAAGCGCGAACGTAAGGCGGTGATGTTCGGAGTTGTAAGAACGAGCAAGCCTCCCGGTTTCAAAATGCGACAGACCTCGCGCAGAAACGAAAAATGATTCTCGAGATGCTCGATGCCTTCGGTTGAAAAGACCGCTTCAAAAGTCTGGTCAGACCAGGGAAGAGGCTCGTCGAGATTTGCCCTCGTGAAAGCTTTGGCGAGGTGCTCCTGCGCATCGTTATCGATATCGGCTCCCTGCGCGTCGAATCCGGACTCTAACAGTGCGCGGGTCAGGGCCGCCTCGCTGCCGCACGGTGCGTCGAGGACCCGCGCGCGCGGCGGTAAATCGAGCGTCGGCAACCGGTTTAGGACCGCTTGCTGAATGATAGTGAGCCCCAACGGCGTCAAGTCCTCCGCCTTTTATGCAGGACATCCTCGTACACTGCGACGGTATTCTGCACCATGCGAGCAGCCGAAAAGCGCTCTTCCACTTCGCGCCTGCCGGCCTCGGCCAGACGCAGCCGCAGATTTTCGTCATCCAGGAGTCTCAACATCGCGGTGGCAATTTCTCCTGCGTCCGGCTCCACGACCAATGCGGTTCGATCATGATCCACGACTTCGCCCAACGCGCCGCGCTTAGTCGAAATACACGGCACCTCGTAGGCCAGCGCAACTTGCAGAGCAGTTCCGAGCCCTTCGAACTCTGATGGAAACGCAAACGCATCGAGGGCAGCATAAACCTGCGCGACATCCTTCACGAAGCCGGGGAACAACACCGCTTCTGATTGTTGAACTGTTTTCGCAAGTGATTGCAATTCCACGCGGCGCGCACCGTCGCCTGCAAGGATCAGCCGGGCTTCCGGATGTGCCGCTCTCACCTTGGGCAATGCCTCGATCAAATAGCGCTGGCCCTTTTCCGGAACAAAAACGCTTACGCAGCCGAACAGGAATTCGTGATCTTTTATGCCCCAGTGTTTTCGTGCGCTATTCCGCTGCTCTTGAGTCGGCAGCACGGGGATTTCAACTCCTTCATTGACGATCGAAATCCTGTCTTCGGAAATGCCAGAATCAACCAAACTCCGCGCCACATCTCGGCTGTTCGCTACGAACCGGTCCAGAGCGCGGTACAGTGCTTGCGATAGGGGATTCTTCCGCAACGGAAATCCAATACGGCGGGATAGCAGCAAGGGAAGCCGCTTGTGCGCCCTGGCGAGCCATGCTGCCGCCAGTGCATGTGGTTCATTGAGATGAACAAGATCGAATCCGTCTCCGGCCACCAACCCGCGCAGCGCCGCCGCTGCCCAGGCACGCAATCCGAGCCGCGGCACCTGATGCACCACGATTCCGGCCTTTGCCGCGTGTTCTGCCAACGGAGAATCCTGCGCGGTCAGCAATTCAACTTTATCGCCGCGCTCGCGCAATCCTAGCAAAGTCAGCAAAGCTTGGCTCTGCCCGCCGCGCCACTCGCGCTCCAGGTCAGCGAACAAGATTCTCATTCGCGATCCAGTATTCCGCCGGCCTGTACAAGTTGCCCAAGTTTTTCGTACTTGATGCGCACCGCTCGCGCCGCCATTTGCGCGATCAGCGCGCCCCTGTATCCATCGAGGAATCCGCCGCGCAGAAAATAATTCTGAAACCAGCTCCACGGCGTCGCAAACCATACGGCGGATCGCCAAGATCGCTCTCCAGCCGCATACATCTGCTGTGCCGCTAGCGACGCGTATCGTTCTACCTTTTGTTCATGCTCGGCAAAGGACCGCACGGTATAATGCAGCAAGTTCCCGTTGAGCCGCCCCGGCTTGTCCTCAAACCGCAGCGACTCGTGGATGGTTCCCGAGAACTGCGCCGCGTCCCGCCGGTACACCCGCCGCTGAAAATCCGGGTACCAACCTGAGTGCTTGATCCATGCTCCCAGATACCATGTTTTTCGGGCCATTTCGTACACGCTGAATTTTGGTTCGCGCTTTTTCCAGTCAAGCAGCGAAGTCTGCAGCGCGCTGCTTAGCTCTTCATCCGCGTCCATCGAAAGAATCCAATCGTTCTTCGCGCATGCCGCCGCGAAATTCTTTTGTTCCGAATAATCTGTCCACGCGCGCTCGAAAAAAGCCGCGCCATGCTCGCGTGCGATGACCGAGGTCCGATCCGTGCTTCCGGAGTCCACCACGATGATTTCGTCCACGATTCCGTTCAGCGACGCCAGGGCGCGCGGCAGATTGTGTTCTTCGTTAAGTGTGATCAAGCAGGCGGAGAGGCGATTCATCGGGTGCGTCGGAAGCGCAACGCTAACTTCCTTATCTTACACTTACGATGCGCCGAGCTCAGGCTGTAATTTGCGGAAAAATAGAGCAGGGAAGCGGCGTCACTTTTTCTGGAAACTCACACGAATCCGGCTTTCGCCGATGCGAAACTCCGAGCCGTCTTGCAACATAGCGGCCCGCACGCGCTCTTCATCATAAAACGTGCCGTTGGTGGAATTCAGATCCTTCAGGTTGATGTATTTGTCGCGCACTTCCAGCAAGCAGTGGTGGCGTGAAATTTCCGGGTCGTTCAGCGGAATATCCGCGCCCTGGCGCCCGATCACAACGCGCGGTTTCGCCAACCTAAAGACCTCGCCGTTCGCAGGCCCAGACGTAATCGCCAGCACAAATAGGCCGTTTGCGGGCAGCTTCAACCCTTCGTCCGCCGGCGGCAGCGTCAAATTTGAGTTCGAAGCGTCGGCGCGGGCGAACGAAGGCAGCGGGCTGATCACAACGGTTTGGTCCGGGCGCCGCTTAACCTCCACAACCGTAGTTTTCCCGCATTTCGAACACTTAAACTGTACTTTTGGATGGACGGTGGAGTCGGCGTCCTTGAGTTTGTGCTCGGTTCCGCAATGGACACACGCAGCTTGCATCACTCTAATTTAACACTCGCGCCGTCGCAGAGTTGCGCTCTCCTAGCCTCCATGTTGCAAGGGTAAATTCGCCCGAAGTCTGAACACGAGGCGCTTTGCGTGAAGGCAGCTTGGCGGCCTCTTGTGCTACGATTAGGGATTCCAACCCAAGCAGAGGAGCGTTTGTGCCGGAACATATTTCGCGCAAGGAATTGAAGCAGGACAAGATCCACGATGCAATCGAGCATGGCGCAGAGGCAGTTTTTTCGCACACCACCGTTCTTGCCGCTGCTGTCCTGGCCGTCGTGATCGTCGTCGTCGGCTATTTCGGCTGGCGCTTTTATAACGACCGCAAAACGGTCCAGGCCACCGCGGTGCTTGACATCGCTACGAAGGCCTACACCGCCCGCATTGGGGCCACTCCCGATCCCAGTGATCCGGGCGAGCCGTTCTATCCTACGGAAAAGGCCCGCGCTGAAGATGCCGTTCTGAAGTTCTCTTCCGTCGCCGAAAAATATCCAAACACGAATCCCGGCAGGCTCGCCGCCTACTATGCAGCACTTTGCTACGTGGATCTCGAACGCCACAATCAGGCTCTCGAGGAATTGAAGAAGATCAGTTCGGGCAAAGACAAAGAGCTAGTCGCGATGGCACAGTATCAAACGGGCGTGATTTACGAGCGCACCGGAAAGACGGCCGAGGCCGCCAAAGTTTTCCGCGACCTGGCTGAGCACTCGTCGGTTTTTGTGCCGCGCCCTCTCGTGCTTCTTGAGCTTGCTGAGACCTTGCGACAGAGCAATCCCAAGGAAGCTGCTAGCGTTTACGAGCAGCTCAAAAAAGAATTTCCGAATACGGCAGTCTCCGACGAAGCGGACCGCGGCCTGGAAACGCTCGCGCCACAGTCTTAAGCCCTGGTGTTGCCGCGCAGCAAACTTAAGCGGACATTCTTGGTCATTCGAAAAGTTTGAAGGCCCTTAAGAACGCAATCGGACACTAGTGTCCATGTCCGTCGCCGGAGCCGCTCATCGAACCACTCCCCACAAGTGCGCCGTGGGCAATGCGTGTGGAACTCTCACGCGGCCGCCGCTATGCTGAACCACCGCATCCCTACCGCAGCGAATACGCGCGGGACCGTGACCGCATCATTCACTCGCGTGCCTTCCGCCGCCTTGAAGCCAAGACGCAGGTATTCACCATCCGTTATTCCGATCATTTTCGCAATCGGCTCACGCATACTTTGGAAGTTTCGCAAATCGCTCGCACGGTTGCCGCTGCGCTCGGCCTTAACACGGAACTTGCCGAAACTCTCGCCCTCGTCCATGACATCGGCCATCCGCCCTTCGGCCACGCCGGCGAACAAAAGCTCGACGAGTTGATGCGCTCGCACGGCTCGCGCTTCAATCACAATCTCCAGGCGCTTCGCATCGTCGAACAATTTGAGAGTCCCTATCTCGATTTTCCCGGCCTGAATCTCACCTTCGAGGTTCGCGAAGGCATCATCAAGCATTCTCACGATTACAGTGCCGCGGAATTCCCACACCTTGCCGAATATCTGCTCGAACTTCGCACGCCGCTCGAAGGTCAGCTCATCGATTGGGTCGATGAAATTGCCTACAACACCGCAGACCTCGATGATGCGCGCGAAGCGGAGCTCCTCGATCTCGATGCCGTACGGCAAGAGGTTCCGATTTTTGCCGAGGCGTACGCCCAAATCGATGCCGCCTACCCTGCCGGCCGGGAGAAGCTCAAATTCAACGCAGCGCTGAGGCTCGTCCTCGATCATTTGGCCACCGATCTTATCGAGGCCACAGAGCATCGCGTCCTCGCTTCCCGAGCTGCGACCGTGGACGATATTCGCCGCGCCCCGCACAGGCTTGCCGGTTTCAGCGATCCTATTGCCGAGAGCAACGCACAGCTGAAGCGGTTTCTCTTCAAACACATTTACAACCACCCCGCCATTACCGAAGACCGCGACCGCTCGATCCGCTGCCTCGAAGAGCTTTTTCTGTTCTACCTCGATTCACCGGGTTCCATGCCTTCCTCTCACGAAGAATCTGCTCGCACAGAGGCCCGGCACGTCGTCGTATGCGATTACATCGCCGGAATGACAGACCAATTCTTGCTCCGCAAGCACCAGGAGCATTTCAGTTCTTCTGCTTCTTGCGCGGCGGATCAGAGTTTCAAATCTTGATAAATCCCGGAGCTAAGCGAAACTTACACCATGGAAAGTACACACGCTGAAGCGCTCGTCGCGATGTACGATCGTGCCCCGATTAATAAATGGTTTCGGCCCGTACTGCGCATCCCCGAAGAAGGGCGCGCGGAGATCGAGATGACCGTGCGTGAAGAATTCCATCATGCGGCTCGCGCGATTCACGGAGCGGTGTATTTCAAAGCGCTGGACGACGCCACGTTTTTCGCCGTCCAGTCTGTCGTCACAGATTTCTTTGTCGTGACCTCCTCTTTCCAGCTCTATTTCTTGCGGCCCGTGTCCGAAGGCCAGCTTCTCGCCCGCGGCCAAGTCGTCAGCCGCTCGAAAAGGCTCTATGTTGCCGAAGGCGTCATCTTCGACAGCCGCGGCAAAGAAGTCGCTCGCGGATCAGGAACCTTCATGCCGAGCTCCGTTCCACTTGGCCCTGAACTCGGCTACGGCTGAACCGTGCGCGTTGTCGTGCTTCGGCGCGCTTGCGGCCGTGCAATCTCGCCAACCGGTTGTGATAGCCTTAGCGGTCCTCAAGCAGTGAAACGGTGAAAATGTATGTCCCCGGCTCCACACGCTTTTCCGGTGCTCCGATGGTTCAGCTTGCTCTGGATGGTTGTGTGGCTCCCCGCTTATTTCCGAGTCTGGGGCTGGGCGAATCTGCTGCACTTGTGCGACGTCGCAGTGATTCTGACTTTTGTCGGCATCTGGTGGGCAAATCCTCTGCTGCTCTCAAGTCAGGCAGTCGGTTCGGTTGCCGCTGGCTTCTTTTGGATTCTGGACGTTGGTTGGCGATTGACGACGGGACGCTTTCTTGTAGGTGGCACGGATTATATGTGGGACACGCGATATCCGCTCTGGGTGCGCCTTCTGTCAACGTTTCACGTCGGCCTGCCTCTCGTCCTTCTTTGGACGTTGCGCAAAGTCGGCTACGACCGGCGCGCGCTCGGTCTTCAAGCCGCAATCGCAGCGGTGCTTCTGATCATCTCTCGTTTCTTGTCAGCGGAACTCAACATGAACTACGCCTACCGCGATCCGGTCTTCCATCGCGCTTGGGGCCCCGCCCCGGCGCACCTTGCGATGATCTTCATCCCGTTAGTTGCGTTGATCTATTGGCCCACGCATTTGCTGCTGCGTTGGATGTTTCGCGCGCCCGGCGCTTCGCATTGAAGATTTTGGTTCCGGCCTAAAACCTGGATCTGCAAAAACCCTCGAAGAAATCCGAATTCCGCCTTCTCAGTCCAGGAGTGCCGCACCGCGAAGAGTCGTTCGCCGCTCAATCCGCAAGTTTCAATTTTTCGAGGTAAGCGTTGAACGCCGCTTTGACTCTGGCTGGGTCGGGAGGTTTGGTCTTGTACTCCGTCAATGGCAAGATGAATTCATCCATCGCTTTATCGATCTCCTCGAAAAGATCGGGATGTGTTTTTTTCAGAGCGGTGTCGCCGCCATAGTCTTCAGCTTTATCCCAAACTCGCTCGAGGCTGCGCGCAAGCTGAGCCGCGGCCGCGGTGTCGCCCTTCTGAAACTCCAAAAAAGCGTGCTGGGCGATGGCGCGGTAAGCCCCCATCTTGGTGTTATCCACGCCGGCGGTTTGAGGAGCTTTCTTTTCTTGCGCAGATGCTGGGGAAAATGCCGCCGCCACAAAGAACGAAGCAAAGAGAAATGCAAAGATCGGTGCGGTGATCTTACGGAACGAGTTTGCCAACCTATCCTCCCAAGAGTTAGTCGACTTTCCCCACAAGCAGATTCTGGAAATCCTATTTTCTCAATATCTCGTGGCTTGAGTCTGGAAATTCAGCCGAAGGCTGAAGACCTTGTATGCAAAACAACAAGGGCCAATTTTGTTTCTAGGTGCGCACAACTCCCGTGCGTTGGCGGGGGCGTTCCCTAGCGGGGTCATGATGCGCCCACCACTCGCGCCAGGCGCTGGCATCGTTGCCCAGCGCGGCGCCTGTAATCACGCGCAGCGTCCCGTACACTAGCTCCCGCGTCGTGGTGTTGAGCGAATCGTCGTCGGCAAAATTGAGCAGATGTGGGACGGCCGCCAGCCGCTCTTCCCTGGTCAGCAAACCGGATTGCCCCAGGCTGCTCGCAGCGCGTTCACGAACTCGCGGCGATGGGTCATGTGTCAAAAGGTCTAACAGGGGGCCGATCGTCGCGTCGTTGCCCAGCATCGCCAGGCCTTCCACCGCCCAATAGCGTGTATGTTCGCTCCGGTCGTGCGCATAGTTCAGCAGGCTTTTCAGCACTTTCTCCGGTTCCACTCCGCGATTTCCCAGCGAACCGAGCCGCCAAAGAGCCATCCCCCTGTCTGAGGGGTCACTGTGCAACTGCCTGAGCAACCGTGCCACGCTTTCCGGTGATTTGCTCAGATTGTTCGCCGCAAGGTCAACATCGACCGCTACCGTGCGCACTCGAATGTCTCTCGAATTCAGCGCTGCCAGCACCAAATCAAAAAGCCGGTCGGTATTCTTAATGCGGCCTCGCCAGCCATCGACATTTTCGCGCAGCAGGTCCAAAGAGGACTGATCGTCATTCATTGCCCGTTCCAGCAAACGCTCTGCTTGTTGCTGCGGAGGGACCCGGTCGATCGCCGCATCGCCCTTTTTCTCGGGCGTTGGCATCGCTACTGGCGAAATCGTGGGAGAGGAGTTACGTGCCGGAGCGGCGCTATCCCACTTGAGAGCCGGCAGCGTCGTGCGCGCGCTTTCAAAGCCAGCCACAAGCGAAATCCCGCCGATTACCACGAATAAGGCCGCCCAGCGTATCACGCGACGCAACCGTTGCGTTTTTACTTCTGCGCCAGATTGACAGCTTAAGAAAAATTGATATACCCGCTCGTTCATTCGCTGAGGCTCCGCCGATCGTAGGCGCACTAAGCGCGCCGCCTGCTCCAAGCGAAAATACGAGGTGAGATTGCACGTGGGTATGGTACGGCGGGCCAGCAAGCCCTCTTTGGCCGGATAACTTATGCGCTTTCAGATACTTCAGTGAGTTACTGATACGCGCCGCTAGACGACGCTCCGTCCTTAAGGACAGGTATCTTCAGACTGCTTTTCTGCGGCTCGACACGAAGGCCCAGCGCCGCGCGCCGCAAATCCAGAAGGTCCATAGGCTTTTGGCCTGCACTCGTCAGGCTGCTAGGGAGCCGTCTGCGTCGGCGTGACTTTAGTGTCGTTCGGCCTGAAGTCAAACCGCAGGCGCCATTCACTTGGCACGCTCTTTCCATTCACTTCCGGCGGCGTGAAGGCCCACTTTCTCGCGGCTTGCAAGGCGAGATCCGCGAAGAACTTGCTCGGCCCTGGCGAATCAAACTCCGCTCCCGTTACACCGCCAGACGGATCAACGTGGACCTTTATGCTGACGCGCACCTTCCCATGAATCGTGGCGCGGGCTTTCTCCGAAACGTCCGGCAAAACCTGATCCAGCACTTCACCCTTGGCCGAACCAACTCCGCCGGTGGCTGGTTTTGCAGCTTCCTCGGACTCGGGACTTCTCGCTGACGCTGCCGGGGGAGGCGGCTGCTCCTTTTCGCTGGTCTGTTTCAAAGACTCCGGTGCGACTGGTTGTGCTGCCTTCTGATCTGCTCCATGTACTGCTGGCGCCGCGGAGCTTGCCGATTCGGAAGCAGCTGGTTTCGTCTCCGAGGTAGTTTTCGGTTTTGACGAAACAGCGGGCTCCGCCGGTTTCTGAACAGTCGGCTGGCTAGGCCGCTGCTGCGACGCCATAGTTGGAGCGAGCTGAGCTTCCGGGCGGTGCCTAAACAGCCGCGGCACAGTTAGCATTGCAGCAAACAGCACGGCACCAACGATGAGTGGAAAAAGAAATCGCGGTCTCGAGCCAGAATCTCGATACGGAGGCGGTCTGTGAGGGCTATTTTGCATTCTTGCTGCTGCTATCGGCGAAACCGGCAGCGAGGCTATAGTTTGCGGTGTCAGCGGTGATACCTGACCGGACATCGCTACTGGGCTCAGACCCGGGCTCGACGCAGAAAGTGAAACTGACGCGGACGCAGTGGCCACCGCCGCGCGCGAATTTAGTCGTCCCGCGATGTCTGCAATACTAGCGCGCCGTTGAGGCTCTAGACGCAAACACTGGCGAGCGATTTCCAGGAACGGCGCGGGAAGATTTGTGGGTACCACCGGCTCCCGATTTTGCCCGGCCTGCCATTCAGGCAAATGCTGCGTAAGAACCTCGACCAAGGTCGTCCCCAGCGACCAAACGTCGCCAGCCGGCGTCAACTTTCCGCTGATTGCTTCCGGTGGATCATAAACACCCGGTCTCTTTAAAGAGCCCTGCGCTTCCCCGACCCGCGAAATCGTGTCGCTCGAAAGTTTCAGCTGATCCCCGCTGGCTAATATATTTGCGGGCTTCAAGTCTCCATGCACAAAACCCTTGCCATGGAGGTATTCAAGCGCATCCAGAACCGGGCAGAGCATGTCGCGTGTTTCTTCCGGCGTCAGCGCCCGTTGGGGAAGAATCTGCGAGAGGTCTTCTTCGGCGTACTCCATCACCAAATACAGCAAATCGTTGCCGTCGACTCTGCACCGCCCGCTGCGGAACAACCGCAGCAGATTCGGGTGGGATAGTATCGCGGCAAATTCCCAGCTTGAGAGCTGCAAATCCGCAGTGGCTGCGTCCGCCGGAAAAAGCTTGATCGCAGCTTTTTGCGGCTCTCCGTCATCGTGCTCCGTGAGGAACACCGCGCTGTGATCAGATCCGCCAAGATATTGCCTTAAGGGAAAAATCCCTTCGACAATCTGGCCTTCCCATTGTTTTGCGGCCTCGGTCATATTGCACCCCTGCCTGACCGCTTAATTCTTCGGGTCTAGGCGCTTCTTTCGGCACTTCGCCCTGGAAGGGTATCTGGCTGGATGTCTCCATACTACCAATACTGCCTGCCCTTTCAACTGACCGTCAGACCAGTAGTTTTTTTCGATTCCAATAAGATACTCTGACAACGATCACAGGATTCGATTCCCGCGAAGGGGAGACCAGCCGTGTTCTGCGACCGCTGCGGACTAAACTTCTTGCCGAAACAATCCGTCTGCACCCGGTGCCGGCGTGTTCCTACGCGTTATTGGTTTCAGCTGATGAGCCTGGTCACGCTGCTTGTGGCCGTGGCAGCCAACGGCCTCGTAGCCATGTTCTTGCTCCCGCGCTTTGCCTTGGGGCGCAACTCGCATTTCATATTTCGCGCCTGGTGGTGGCTCGACCAAAAAGCGGCTCTCTATGGATGGGTGCTCTTTGCCGTCGCACTGCTCGCCTGGGACTATTTTGTCTGGAAAGAGGCTCGGCCAAAAATTAAAGGCTGGTTTACGCGTAAACTGCTGACCCTTTCCCTTGCCGCCGGTGTCGCCCCCATGATTCCCTGGTGGATTCCCGCAGGCCAGCCTCCTGGCCAGTTTCTCTCGATGATCGGCAAGTATCCTGGCTTGCCCGCGATTCTTGCGTGGGCCGTCGTCCTGGTTGTTTCCGTCCTTCTTTGCATCGACGCGGAATCGCGCGACTATCTCCTCGGCCACGGCCGAATCCTCAGCGTCGTCAGCACCGGAATGCTATTGCTTGTGCTCACGATGACAGTTGTCGGATGGTCGCTGACTTACTGATCGCCCCCGCGTTGCTTGATGGATATTCCCGCCTGAGATGAAGGCAATTTACGACTGCCAAGCGCCCTATTTTGCCCGTGCCATCGCCAGAAAAAGCGTCATATAGCGCTTGAGCTTTTGCGTTATCAGGAAATTTTCTTTGACGTGCTCATGGCCATGCTCGCCGAGCTTCGCCGCGATCTCCGGATGAGACAATAAGAAGCGTATTTGATATGCCGTGCCTTCCACCGAGTGCGCCAAAAGCCCCGTATGCTTGTGGATGATCTGCACGGGAATGCCGCCAACCGCCGAAGCCACGACCGGTTTCTTCTTCCACAACGCCTCGGAAACCGTCAGCCCGAAACCCTCCCGAAGGCTCTTCTGGATCACGATGGTCGAGGCGCGTTGCAGCGCGTTAACCTCCAGCGGAGCCCACGCTGGCAGCTCGATAATATGAATGTCCGCTTCGCCGTTGGCTTCTTGCTGAACCTCTTTCAGAACCACCGCGCCTTCCGGGTCGTCGGATGCGCTGCCGCCGGCAAGCACCAGTTGGCAATCGAAATACCGCTTCACGATGCGGTACGCGCGTATCACGCCTACGGGATCCTTTAACCGGTCAAACCGCGAGATTTGCGTAAGGATGGGCCTCTGCGGATCGATCTGATACTCCGCAAGCGTCCGTGCCACAAACCCGCTCTCCAACTCGCGATTCTTCTCCGAAAGCGGATCGATCGCCGGATAAAAGAGATACTGCGGTATGGGCAACGCGCGCGAAAACTCCGGCGAAGAAAACATCGCGGCGTCATAGCGCGCCACGAATTTATCCAGAAAATCCCAAACCGCGCGATTCGGATGAGACAGGTCGATGTGGCACCGCCAGGCCCAGTGATTCCCGTTTTTCTTGCGGCCATCGATCAGCGCGGCGGGCTGTGGATCATGGATGATCATGAATTCGGCGTCGAGCGGAAGCCGCGCGCGGTTCCGTTCGTTACACGCCAGAAAAATTTCAAAATCCTTTGCGTCCGCGCGATAGGGAGCGCCATGAAGCGCGTTGTGGAACGCTTTCGTGACCCCGTAGAAATCGTCCCCGCCCGTCATCACCTCCCAGCGCATGTTCAACTCGAGTTCCTCCGCGAGCGGCAACAGGCGGTTAAGAATTTCCGCCACGCCTCCACCCACCGCGGTCGAGTTAATCATCTCTATGCTGCGGCCTCGCAAAGGTTTCGCGAGCACTCTCAGCTCGTCGATCTCACCTTGGCCGAGCAGCGCTGCATACTCATCCAGTGGAATTCGGCTGGCGATCGCTACTTCGCTCATCCTTTTCTCCTCTCGCGGTCGATCAGCCGCAGCACTTTGGCGCGGGCGCTATCGAGCGTGTTCGTGTAGATATCGATGCGATTCACGCTGTCCGCCAGCGTTCCCAGGCCGAGGCCATCCGCCAGCCAGTGCGAAAAGTCATTCGTTTGCAATTGCAGCCGCAGCCGCGATGACATGAAGTGGAAATAGAAAGAGGCATGACTCAGATGTGCGATTCCCTCGCGAAATTCTTCGAGCGATCGCGCAGTAAGCTCAAATGGAAGCATGACCTCCACGCTCTCGCAGAAGTAAAAACGCTCCAGCGCAGTTTGCTCCGAAAACGCCGGATTTGCAGCGCAATAGTCGCCGACCACGCGGCACAGGTCGCTGCGCAGCGCGGCGATGGAAAGATAATCCCGCACGTCGAGTATAGCCAGCTGTTCGGCCAGGTCTTCGCGATTGGCGTCCGCGTGAGCCCATTGTGCGAAATCATTCGAAAAACCTTCCGTAAGAAAGTGATGGCTGCTCAGTGTTTGGAAGGTGTGATGAAAGATGGAGGCATCGCTGCATTGTTGCAGGCCCGTCAGAAACTCCTTTAACGTGCCCGCCGACTGATTTCCAATGCGCGTTAAGTACGATACGGTGAAAAACTCAAAAGCTGTTTCGGCAATGTTCATGCGAAGACTCTTTCTTGTTCGTTAAAAGCCGTGGTGGGGTAGTTCAAATCCGAAAATTCAAAAGACGTACCCAAGGTCGTGGTAATCATGTGGTCTGCGGAATCTCGATTCGCTCCGGTGCATCGATGCGGATTTCCGTAAGGTCTGAAAGCAGGTGAGCCGCCCATCGATAAACGTTGTGCTCGCGGACATTCGTGCGCATCTGATGCATTCGCCTGGCTTGCTCTTCCTCCGGCATCTCCAGCGCGCGATGAATGGCTTCGGCCACTTGCTGCACGTCGTATGGATTCACCAGAAGCGCGTCCGGCAATTCATGTGCCGCACCCGCGAATGTGCTCAGCATCAGCACTCCTCGCTCGTCCCCCCTCGCCGCAACGAATTCCTTGGCCACTAGATTCATGCCGTCGTGCAGCGATGTGACCAGGCACACGGAAGCGGCCCGGTAGTAGCGCCCTATTTCCTCATGCGAATGATGTTTCTTCAGCAGCACAATTGGTTTCCACCGCCCTGCCTCAAACCGGGCGTTGATCCGGTCCGCTTCCGCGCTCACTTCGTCCAGAAATTGTTTGTAGCGCACTATTTCCGTGCGGCTCGGCGCTCCAATCTGCACAAACGTAAAGCGTTGCTGGTAAGCGGGATAAGTATCCAGGAAGTGCTCGATGCCCCGGAACCGCTCGATGATCCCCTTCGTGTAATCGACGCGGTCAACGCCCACGCCCAGCAGGCTGCCCTCGATGCCCAACTCGTTGCACAGAGCCGCACGCTCTTCTCCGGCGTTTCGCGTCTCGTTCACAGCGTGCCCATTCTCTGCAAACGCCACGCTGATCGGATACGGCCTTACTCGTGTGACGTGACCCTGCCGATTCACGGCAAAGCGGTCCCACTCCGTCAGCGCTTCCACCGCCCGGTCCACCGTCTCCAGAAAATTGTTGCAATGCGATTGAATGTGAAAGCCAATCAAGTCCGCGCCGAGAAGCCCGTCGACCAATTCCCGCTGCCACGGACAAATTCCAAACACTTCCGCATTCGGCCACGGGATGTGCCAGAAAATCGCCACGCGTGCATCCGGGCGCGCTTCCTTCACCATCCGCGGCAATAGCGCGAAGTGGTAGTCCTGCGCTAGAAGTATCGGTGAGTCCGTACCTTCCATCTCCTGCAACACCGCATCCGCAAAGCGCCGGTTCACGTGCTGGTAGTGCACCCAATCTTCCGGACGGAACACCGGCCTCGTATGCGCAATATGACAGAGCGGCCAAAGCCCTTCGTTCGCAAAACCCTGGTAATAACCCTTTTCTTCTTCGTCGCTGAGCCACACCCGGCGAAGCGTATAGCTCGGACGCTCCGGTGGAACGCGCTGGTGGTCATGCGCATCGGAAAGTTCGCGATCCGCGCTCCCCGATCCGTGAGCGATCCACGTTCCATCGCATGCCACCAACACCGGCTCGATTGCCGTCACCACCCCGCTGGCCGGAACGATAATTTCGATGGAATTATTTTTTTCGTTGTAAACATTCAAATACGGCTCACGGTTGGACACCACAAACAGTGGTTTCCCCCGCAGTTTGTTTCGCAAACTCACGCGCAGCCGTTCCGCCGTCCAGATGGAAACATTGGAATTGCGCAGCCGCGCTTCCTCTTCCGCCGTGGCCCGTGCCGTATTCAAGTCATGCGCAAGATGCGTCACCTCCTGATGCAGTTGGTCAAAAATTTCTCCTTGCGGCTTCATGGGTGGGGCATGCGTCTGCCCGGTTCGCAGCGTTCGCAGCCACTTAGCGGTGCGCGCCAGTGGCGCGGTGAACGCCCACCTTACCAGCACAAACGCCAGCAAACTGATGAGTAGCGTTTGGATCGTCGCTGTTAGTAACGCGTCTCTAAGAGTGTGCTGCACCTGCGTTTCGATGTAACTCGCGTCATGAAACAAGACGACCGTGCCGGCGGGCTGTCCGTCGCGATGCAAGGGCAGTGCAAAAATGTGCATCGGCTCCGGAGACGCTTCCACCCCAGGCATCGAACTGACCATCGTCAGAAATTCCCCGTAGGCCTCATCTCTTTGGGCCGCGCGGGTCGCCGCAGCCGGGCGGGTTTGAACGCTCGCGGGAAGGCCCGCGGTAATCGCAACCGCCGCCCCACTGATGTCGTAGATCGCGACGCCCTTTAAATGTTCTCTTTGCCCGAATCGGGCCACGAGCCGTTGCAGGTTCTTGTTTGGTCCGCGATCCAGTAGAGGCTCGACCGTTTCTTGCAGGCTCTCGGCGAGGATCTCCGCTCGCCGCGAAAGATCGTTCCGCAGATTGCGCCTCTCCGTGCGCACCTGATAGGCGGCAAACAACATGGACACTACCGCCACGCTGACGATTAAGGGCAGGACAATCTTCAGAGTCGTGCGCATCAGGACTCCTCACATGCCTCGAGCGAGTCAGACCGCACCGGGGCTGGGTCGGGCGGAAAAAAGGCGTACAACTTCACAAAATGAAATAACTAGGGACTCTAGTAAGGATTCACGCCGGAGGCTGGAGTCACGACAACGTGAACGGCAACGTTTTTTCCGTCGTCCGAGCGGTATTCTACCATGGCTTGCGCTCCGATGGTCAGCTTGCCTTCCACTTTCGTCTTGTCGTCAACCAGGAACTCCACAGTTTCCGGCTTCTTGTTAGCTTTCGCTATATTCAGCGTGAAAGCGGCGTCCCCCACCGAAGAGATCTGTCCCGACAAGGATTGATCTTCCGGAAAGTGGCTCGTGGCGACTGGGGCCGAAATCGGAAGCAGCGGTTGAGCGAATACCGCTATCGTGAAGCAGGTCAGAAAAAAAGTAGCCAATGTAAGCATGGTTCGGAATCTCATGAAGTTTCCTCCAATGTGATCTCGACCGGGACACTAAAAGCGGCACGAAATAAGCCAAACTCGCCACCTTTTCGCCCGGCTCAAATAAGTGTTGTTATGTCAGTAAGATAAGGTTGGGGAGGGAAGCCACCAAAAGTAGCACTTAGTACTAGGCCTGTGCAATTTTTGCTCGCTTGTCCTTCCTCTCTTCTCTTTTCTCGTTGGCGCGGTCGCCTATTTAGGAGTCCACCTTGCCGCGCGAGCACGCGCTTCTTGCTACGCTATCCTCTCTATTCTATTTCCGCAGTGGTATCCTCTTTTGCACAGGTCTATGCCGATCCGCCGAATCCGAATCGAGGTGTTCCCGCAATGCAGTGGGAATGCGAGGCGCGTATGTTTGAACGCTACACAGAAAAAGCCCGCCGCGTAATTTTCTTCGCGCGCTACGAAGCCAGCCAATACGGCAGCCATACCATTGAGACTGAACATTTGCTGCTCGGAGTATTTCGCGAGGATCGTTCGCTCGTTCGCAGGTATCTTCCCGAAAAAAGCAGGGAGCAATCCATACGTGACGAAATAGAATCCCGAATCACGCGTGGTGAGCGGATCTCTACTTCCGTTGAGATGCCTCTCAGCGTCGAGTCCAAGCACATCCTCAACAAAGCCGCAGAAGAGGCGGAACGGCTTGGAAGCAAACAAGTAGGCACAGAACATCTGCTTCTTGGAATTCTCCTCGAAACCGGCTGTTTCGCCGCCCGCCTTTTGCGCGAACGCGGCCTGACTGCCGATGGACTTCGCACAGATCTGAATCGGCCCCAGACACCGCAAGAAGAGAAAGTTGCCGAAGAAATCATCTCGGTCTTTAAGTTTGCACAAGCGTGGAGCACCGGAAACGCCGAAGAGTTTGCCGCTATGTTTGCCTCAGATGGCCAGTTCGTGGACCCTCACGGCAATTTGTGGATCGGTCCGGAACGCATTACGGAGGCTGCAAAACGCGTCTTCTCCGCTTCGGGATGGGCCAAAAGTGAGGTAAAGATCGAGGATGTTCAGTTGGTTGGAAGCAAGGCCATCATGGTGAACCTCGCTTGGGAAGCCGCTGAAAAGACCGAGGCCCCAAATCCCGGCTGTGTCCGGATGACTGTTATTATGACCCGCAAACGCGAAGTCTTACGAGAAGCTTGGAGCATTACGCGGGTCCAGGCCACTGGCTTTCAGCCCCAATCTCGTTCCGCCGCCGGCTAGCCATCCTTCCAGCAGCCATCCAGAAGTGTTTCGAACAAGTGGAATCAGCCGTCCCCCAGTCCAATAGATCATCTAGATCATCTAGATCATCGATCACGCGTGCGCTGCCGCCATCTCCTGGTGCGGGTACTAGAGCCACCCCCTTGCCATCCAGGGCGCAGAAAGTAACAGAAAACGGCTCCGTTCCTTGACTTGCTGCTCGCGCGACGGAATAATGATAAAGCATGAGTGTTAGCGCTGGAGGCGTTTCAGACTTGTTCCTCGATGTGAAAGAACTCGCAGTTCGCAAGCTGCGCATCCGGAAGACCTACGCCCCGGGCAGCATCGATTATCATTCGTCCGAGATCAAGCAGGTCGCTCCTCTCGAAGTTACCGCTACGGCCGAACTTCTCGAAGGCCAGATTCGCATCGAAGGCCAGCTCGAAACGAAGATTGAAATGGTTTGCGCGCGTTGTCTCGAACCTGTCATCGAAGACGTGAACCGCTCTTTCGATCTGTTCTATGCTCCTCTGCCCAAAGGTGCCAAGCCCAAAGAAGACCGGCTCAAGGATGACGATACCGAGATTGGCTTTTTTGAAGGGGACGGCCTTTTCCTGGCGGATGTGCTACGAGAACAGGTACTATTGGCACTGCCCTTGAAAGTCATTTGCCAAAGTGACTGCCGGGGATTGTGCCCAAACTGCGGTGCTAATCTCAATCACGAGGAGTGCCGCTGTGAGACCCACGCGACGGACCCGCGGCTGGCCCCTCTCGCGCGCCTAAAGCAGGACTGGCTGAAAAAACAATAGTTTACAGGGCCGAAAGCCCACAGAATCCGCCCATTGAGGCGGGAACGAGGAGTATTGCTATGCCTAACCCAAAAAGACGGCATTCGAAGCGACGGACGAGCACCAGGCGGGCCCATGATTTTCTCGAAAAGCCGCCGCTCGGCGAATGCCCGAATTGTCACGAAACCAAGCAGCCGCACCAGGCTTGTCCCCATTGCGGCTACTATAAAGGCCGCGCCGTGCAAGACAAATCGGCCTGACGCCGCCTTTTTTCTTCGGGATCCCATCCAGGAACGGGCGGCCCGATAAAGCGGTCGGATAAATCCGATGATCACAATTGCTGTTGACGCCATGGGCGGAGACCACGCGCCCCGCCCCGAGGTTGAAGGCAGTGTTCTGGCTGCGCGGGAGTTGGGCGTCCGGGTGATGCTTGTCGGGCAACCCAATGTCGTGCGCGCGGAGCTGGCCAAGCACGCCGCTCCGAGCTTGCCCATTGAGATTATTCCGGCAAGCGAAGTGATCACCATGGAAGATCACCCGGCCCAGGCCTTTCGTCGGAAGAAAGATAGTTCTGTGCACGTCGCGGCCCGCCTCGTGCGTGAGGCCAAAGCCGACGGCTTGGTCAGCGCAGGCAACACCGGCGCCGTCATGACCGTCGCAAGATTTTTGCTCGGCACACTCGAATCGGTTGATCGCGTCGCCCTGGCTGCGCCCTTCCCGAATGCCAAAGGCGGCGTCTCTGTCCTGCTCGACGTCGGCGCCAACGTGGATTCCAAGCCCGAGCATTTGGTGCAGTTCGCCGTGATGGGCGAAATCTATTACCGCGCCACTTTTGGCAACCGCCGTCCCCGCGTCGGCCTGCTATCCGTCGGCGAGGAAGAAATCAAGGGCAATGAACTCACGCGCGAAGTCTACACGCGTCTGAAAAAAAGCCCGGTCCATTTTGTCGGCAATGTCGAAGGCGGAGATCTTTTCTCCGGAAACGTGGACGTGATCGTGAGCGATGGTTTCGTCGGCAATATCGCCTTGAAAATCTGCGAAGGCCTTGCCGTCCAGATTTTCGGCTTGTTGAAAAAGTCCATCCAAAGTTCACTGGCTTCGCAGGTCGGCTTTTTGTTTTCACGAGGCGCTCTGAAGGGCTTGCGGAAGACGATTGATTACACGGAGTACGGCGGCGCGCCTTTGCTGGGTGTCCGCGGCGTTTGCGTCATCGGCCACGGCCGTTCGAACGCCAAGGCCGTGAAAAACGCTATCCGCGTAGCCGCGGGTCTGTCCCGTGCCCGCATCAACGAAAAAATCGAACAGGAGCTCTCGGCCGCGAGCGTTCTCGCATGACGGCTCAGGAGAGGAATTGACGATGGGCAAAGTCGCATTCGTATTTCCAGGCCAGGCCTCGCAGTATCCCGGAATGGGCAAGGAACTGGCGGACAAGTATCCTGTAGCCCGCGCCATCTTCGAAGAAGCCGATAAGTCCTTAGGCTTCTCCATCTCCAAAATCTGCTTTGAAGGCACCGAAGACGAGCTGAAGCTCACAGCCAACACGCAACCGGCTATCCTAACCTGTTCTGTCGCCGTCTATCGCGTTCTCGCGGAGCGCGGCCTCACTCCCGATTTCGTAGCCGGCCACAGCCTCGGCGAATACTCCGCCCTGGTGGCCGCGAACTCACTGAAATTTTCCGATGCCGTCCAGCTAGTCAGAAAGCGCGGCACCTACATGCAGGAAGCCGTCCCAGCAGGCATAGGCGCAATGGCCGCCATCATGGGCCTGTCGCCCGCGGTCGTCGCCGACGCCTGCAAGCGCGCTTCGAATGGCGAAATTTGCTCCGCTGCCAACCTAAACTCCCCCGAGCAAACGGTAATCTCCGGTCACGCCGCCGCCGTAAAACGCGCTGTCGAAATCGCCTCTCAGCTCGGCGCGAAGCGCGCCGTAATCCTCGCCGTCTCTGCCCCGTTCCACTCCGCGCTAATGCAACCCGCGCAGGAGCGCCTGGCTCAGGACTTAAAGAACACGAACTTTTCGAATTTGTCCGTGCCCCTCGTAACCAACGTCGATGCCGACACCATCTCGACCGGCGACGAAGCCCGCGAAGCCCTGATCCGCCAAGTCACCATGCCTGTCCGCTGGGAAGAATCCGTCCGCCTCTTGATCGATGAAGGCGTAAACACCTTCGTGGAAGTAGGCCCAGGCCGCGTCCTGACCGGCCTCCTGCGCCAAATCGAGCGCTCCGCAGCCACGCTTAACGTCGAAGACGAAAAGAGTTTAGCCGCCACGGTCGAAAAAATCGCCGGTGCCCGTTCCGACGCCGCGTAAGTAGCACAGACTTCAGTCTGTGCGCGGTCGTACGAGTTTGCTGAAAGTATCCAAATGGCCGAAGCCGTCCCCGTAGAGCGGGTGCCCCACCCTCGTTGTTTGAGGGTGGGTCGTGGGTTAAAACTTCAACCTGTTAAAAGTTGAGGACAGGGAAAAACTGAGATGTTCAGCCTAAAAGAAAAGGTAGCCCTAGTCACCGGCGCGAGCCAAGGCATCGGCCGCGAAACCGCCCTCGCCCTGGCCGAAGCTGGCGCGAAGGTTGTCGCAGCCGCGCGCAACGAAGAAAAGCTTGCGGCACTCGTGAACGAAATCATCGCCGCCGGCGGCGAAGCCATCGCCATAAAAATGGACGTAGCCGACCCCGACCAGATTAAATCCGGCTTCAAACAAGCCCTGGAAAAATTCGCCCGCCTCGACATTCTCGTAAACAACGCCGCCATCACCCGCGACGGCCTGGCCCTTCGCATGAAGCAAGATGACTGGGACGCCGTCATTCGCACCAACCTGACCGGCGCCCACCTCTGCATCCAACAAGCCCTTTCCACGATGATGCGGGCCCGCGCAGGCCGCATCATCAACATCGCCAGTGTGGTCGCCCAAATGGGCAACGCAGGCCAGGCTAACTATGTCGCTGCCAAAGCCGGCCTGGTCGGCCTCACCAAAGCCATCGCCATCGAAATCGCTTCGCGCAATATCACTGTAAACGCCGTTGCCCCCGGCTTCATCGCCACCCCCATGACCGACGTCCTCCCCGACAAAGTGAAAGACGAACTAAAGCTTCGCATCCCTCTGGGACGTATGGGTTCAGCCCGCGACGTAGCCTCCTCCATCGTTTTCCTAGCAAGCGACGAAGCCGCCTACATCACCGGCCACGTCCTCGATGTCAACGGCGGTCTGTATTTGGCGTAGCCAAGAGAACTCGGAGATTTGAGAAGTGAAGCAAAGCGAATATGGCTTTGAGACCGCCTTGCAGTTATTTACTAGCGGCGACTACGAGGAAGTCTTACGCACTGTAATGCCGCATGCGATAGCTGGGAATTCGAACGCACAATGCATGATCTCTTTGCTTTACCAAAATGGTTTCGGAGTAACCAAAGACCTGGCGGAAGCCGAACGGTGGCTGTTATTGGCAGCCAAGCAGGATAACGCGGTTGCTTGGAACAATCTGGGCACCTTGTACGCTATCGGTGGGGCCGGATTGTCGCGCGGCCCAGATGTGGCAAACGAATGCTATCAGCGAGCAAAGCAACTGGGGTTTGATTGCGCGAGGCCCTACCCACCAGGGGCAGCAAGTTGACCTTGCGCAGAGGGTTGCCTAGAATGAGCAGGTTGCCTGATAGAGGAAATTCAAGTCCGTAGGGCGGCGCTTGGGCCCATGAAATGTTAGTGTACGTCGATGCACAATAAGCGATAGCAAATCGCGGAGGACACCGGAATGGCCAGTGTGGAAGAGCGCGTAAAACAAATTATCGTCGAGCAACTCGGCGTCGATGAAGCCGAAGTGACGCCGACAGCGTCCTTCGTGGACGACCTCGGGGCGGATTCTCTCGATCAGGTCGAATTGGTGATGGCGTTCGAGGAAGCCTTCGGAATCGAAGTTCCCGACGAAGACGCCGAAAAGATGACCACGGTGAAAGACGCCGTCGACTATATCGACAAGCACGCCAAGGGAAAGTAAGCCACGAAATTATCACCTCAACAGGGAGCATTAAAGCTTTGACTCACCGGGTAGTCGTTACGGGTGTTGGATTGGTCTGCGCGCTGGGCATCGGCACGGAGGAAAGCTGGAAAAACCTCCTCGCTGGCCAGAGTGGTGTTGGTACGATCACGCAGTTTGATACCACCGGCTTCGATTGCACGATCGCCGGCGAAATCAAGAACTTCGATCCCTTCCAGTGGATCGAAAAAAAAGAACTGAAAAAAATGGGCCGCTTCATCCAGGTTGCTCTGGCAGGAGCGGATTTCGCCGTAAAATCCGCCAACTGGAAGCCTGCGGATTCCGACCTCGATGAAGTCGGCGTTTACGTCTCCTCCGGCATCGGCGGTTTCGACATCATCGAACGCGAGCATTGGAAACTGGTCCAGGGCGGCCCCGGCAAGATCTCTCCCTTTTTCATTCCCTCCGCCATCGTCAATCTCGCATCCGGCCACATTTCCATTCGTTACGGTGCCAAGGGCCCAAATTCCGCCACTGCCACCGCCTGCTCCGCCTCGGCCCACGCCATCGGCGATTCCTTCAAAATCATCGAGCGCGGCGCCGCCGAAATGATGATCTGCGGCGGCACCGAAGCCACCATCACTCCCATGGGCATCGGCGGTTTCGCTTCCATGAAAGCGCTTTCCACGCGCAATGACGATCCCGCGCACGCCAGCCGTCCATTCGACGCCGGCCGCGACGGCTTCGTCGTCGGCGAAGGCACCGGCATCCTCATCCTCGAATCTCTCGAGCACGCCCAAAAACGCAACGCCCCCATCCTTGCCGAAATTGTCGGCTACGGAATGTCCGGCGACGCCTATCACATCACTCAGCCCGCCGCCGACGGCGACGGCGCCTACCGCGTCATGCGCGCCGCCATCAAGGACGCCAAGCTCAAGCCCGAGGACATTAGCTACGTAAACGCGCACGGCACCTCCACTCCGCTCGGCGACGTCATCGAAACGCGCGCACTCAAGCGGGTCTTCGGCGACTACGCAAAAAATGTCCCTGTCAGCTCCACGAAATCGATGACTGGCCATCTTCTCGGCGGCGCCGGCGGTCTCGAAGCGGGTATCAGCGTCCTCGCGCTGCGCGACCAGATTCTGCCGCCCACCATCAATCTGGAAACTCCGGATCCTGAGTGCGACCTGGACTACGTCCCCAACGTGGCCCGCAAAGCCTCCGTCGAATACGCGCTCTCGAATTCCTTCGGCTTCGGTGGCACAAACGCCGCCCTGATTTTCAAACGCTGGAGCGGCCAATAAGCAGTCGTAACGGCGGCCTTCAGGCCGCCATCGGTTTAGCCAGGCCGATTCGATGCCGTTAGTAACTAACAATCGTAAGTAGGTATAATGATTCCACGAAGCTCAACGCAATACTCCCAAGGAATAATCTCGTGAAAATCATCGTCTGTATCAAGCAGGTCCCGGCAAAAGACGCCCCGCTCTCCATCGCCGGTAACTGGATCAAGGAATCGGACATCGGCTTCGAAATGAACGAGCCCGACAGTTACGCCCTCGAAGAAGCCCTCCGCCTGAAAGAAAAACACGGCGGCGAAGTCATCGCTCTTTCCATGGGCCCCGAGCGCGTCAAGCAAACCATCAAGGAAGCCCTCGCCAAAGGCGCGGACCGCGGCATCCACATCTCCGACGACAACTTCGCGCAACTCGACCCGCTAGGCTCCGCAAAAGCCTTGGCTGCTGCCATCAATAAAGAAAAAGCCGATCTCGTCCTTACCGGCCTGCAAAGCGACGACCACGGCTTCGGCCAAACCGGCGTCCTCCTCGCCGCCCTTCTCGATCGTCCCCACGCCACAATCATCATGGCCATCGAAATCGCCGGCGACAAACTGAAGCTCAAGCGCGAACTCGAAGCCGGCTGGTTCCAACACCTCGAATGCCCGCTCCCCGCCGTCCTCTCCATCCAGTCCGGCATCAACAAAGTCCGCTACGCCACCCTCAAAGGCATCATGGCCGCCAAGAAAAAAGAAATCGCCGCCATCACCCGCGAATCCCTCGGTATCCACCACGAACCCACCCAAAAAATCGAAAAAATCTACATCCCCACGAAAACCAAAAAAACCGAATTCCTAACCGGCTCAGCGAAAGAAGTCGCCACCAAACTGGTCGAAAAATTGAAATTCGAAGCCCGTGTAATTTAGTCAGGCCCCAGATACCGTGAAGCAGGTCCAAGTACCGTCATTTCGAGCGAAGCGAGAAATCTCTCTTCGTTCTTAGGAAGCGCAAAAAAGGAAGCCCGATGAAAATCCTAGTCATCACCGAACTTCGCCAAGGCAAGTGGAACAACGCCAGCTTCGAAGCCCTGGCCGCCGCCCAACAAATCGCGAAGGACACTTCGAGCGCCATCTCTGCCCTGGTCATCGGCAAAGGCGTAGCCGCTTTCGCCGGTGAGCTCGCCACCAAAAACGTCGCCGAGGTCCTCGTAGTCGAACACGATTTGCTCGAAGCCTACACGCCGGATGGTTTTTGCGTCGCCCTCAAACAAGTCATCAATTCCGCCAAACCCGATCTCGTCCTCTTCCCCCACACCTACCAAGTCCGCGACTTCGCCCCCAAACTAGCCGCCCGCCTAGGCAAAGGCATGATCGGCGACTGCATCGGCTACCGCCACGAATCCGGCAAACTCATTTTCGTCCGCCAAATGTTCCAAGGCAAAACCGCCGCCGACGTCACCTTCCAAGGCGCCGCCCCGTGGTTCGCCTCCTTCCAATCCGGAGCCTTCCGCGCTGATCTCCTCGCCGCGCATCCGTCCGGCAAAGCCCCTATCAACGCATTCGCCGTCACGCTAACCTCCGATCAAATCCGCACCAAGCCCCTCGACCTCTTCAAAGAAGCCAAATCCGCTGTCGACCTCACCCAAGCTCCCATCATCGTCTCCATTGGCCGCGGCATCAAAGCCCCCGAAAACATCCCGCAAGCCGAAGCCCTCGCCAAAGCCATCGGCGGAGAAATCGCCGCCTCCCGCCCTATCTGCGACGAAGGCTGGCTCCCCATGGAGCGCCAAATCGGGAGCTCCGGCCAAACCGTCGCTCCCAAGCTCTATCTCGCCCTAGGCATCAGCGGCGCCATCCAGCACGTCGTCGGTATGAAAGGAGCACGCACCATCGTCGCCATCAACAAAGACTCCAACGCCCCCATCTTCGAAATCGCCGACTATGGCGTCGTCGGCGACATCTTCGAAATCATTCCCGCCCTAACCGAAGCCCTAGAAAAATCAAAATCCTCCTGACCGCTCAGCCGCGTCCCCATGGAAGGATTCCGTTTCTTTCCACTTGGCAATGGCTCACTTGTCCGGTTTCAGCTGCGTTTAGCAGGCGTTGACTGTCGCTTTATGCTGAGAGTAATCCATTTTGGCGGCCCAGCTGTATTACCATGCATTCGGACTCGCTGTTCTCGGAGGTTGTTTCTGGCGGGGGACAGTGGTAAGGAGAAAAATTATGAACTGCAAAGTGACGAGAGCGGCGGGCTTGGCTGGCGCGTTTGTTGCGGGCATGGTGGTGGCGGCCGCGTTGGCTGGGGGAATGGCTGCGGCGCGGGCGAAGACGCTAGGAACAGTGGTGCAGGAGCAGCAAGTTACCGTGCAGAGGATCATCACCCCGACGGTGACGGACGAGGACATTGCTTTGCTACGCCGCGATCTGCGGGCGATGAAAATGCAGGTGATCGGGCAGAATATGTCGCTTTCGGATACGGAGGGGGAGAAGTTCTGGCCGATCTACAACCATTACGTGAAGGATTTGCAGGAAGTGAACAACCAGAAGTATGCGTTGTTGAAGGAGTACGCGGAGATGTGGGCAACGATGTCCGACGAAGATGCATTGATTTATGTGCGGCACTGGCTGGAGGCGGATGGGCAGGCCCAGGCGCTGCGCTTGAAGTACGTCCCGGTCGTGAGCCAGGTGTTGCCCGGAAGGAAGGCGGCGACGTTTTTTCAGTTGGACCGGCGCCTGAACATGATCGTCGATCTGCAATTGTTTTCGCAGATTCCGTTGGCGCATCTCAAGGAGTAGGCGCGAAGACATCTTCGGCAATCGCGTTTACGAGGACCTAACCCTTTTCCCGTGCAAGGCGAGCAACGATGAAAACGGACTTGCTGCGATTCAACGGCGCTGTCGAGCGCGATCCCGCCATTGACGCCTGGATGAAACAACACGCAGGCGAATTAGGAGCCATCGCGCATCGTTGGTTTGAGGCAATGCGCAAATGCGGCGACGAAGTCCGCGAGCTCGTTCACGACGGCTGCCCGGTTGCCTGCCTGGGAGACGTGCCATTCGGCTTCGTAAATGTATTCACCGCGCACGTAAACGTGGGCTTCTTCCACGGCGCAGCGCTGCCGGATCCCGCCCGCCTGTTGCAAGGCACCGGCAAGTTCATGCGCCACGTCAAGCTGAAACCGGGAACGCCCACAAACGCCGCAGCCCTTAGCAGCCTAATCGATGCGGCCTACTCCGACATAAAAGCCCGCGTCGAAAACGGCTAGCTGTCCATGTTGTTGTGTATCGCGCAAAATCCATTCGGGGCTTTAACCAGACTTACGCTGCCCCTTTCGCTTGCCCCGCGCCCGCACGTAGTGGAACCGGATCAAATAAATTTTCTCGCCTCGGCCATGTTTCGCCGCCTTAAGCAGGTCCAGAACGCCAAGGAATCCCGACTCCCGCGCCAGTTCAGGCGTAATATCCGGAAACCCGATCGGCTCAATCGAATCGACTTCAATCTCACCTTCCTCCATACGGTATCGCCCGCCCACTCGGACGCGCGGACTCATCCAGATCCGCACACTGCAAGTGATCTCTCCGCGCCGTATGCCCTCGCGCAGCCGTTTAGTGAACATCATGAAGAGAGTCTACGTCCAACGCCGCAGTGCGCCTAGTTCGCGACGCGAACCTAAATAGGTCCTTGATACCGGCGCAGCCGCACCGCCGCAGCGAGGAATCCTGCGGCCACCACCAGCCCGATCCACAACCCCGGACTGCTCAGGAATGTTCCCGCCGTGATATGTGTCATGGGTCCCGATGGGAAACCATCGCCCGGCATGGAAGCGAAAGCTGGCGCGTCTCCGATCAATCGCAACCCAACCATGGAAGCGAAATGCCACGTCCGGAACACGATGAGTTCAATGCCGCCAATGGCCACCACAGGCAATGCAGCCCATAGAAAAGTCGCCCGTCGCGCCCATCCGGATACCAGAAGCAGCCAGCAATAGACGGGCAAAGGCCAGAGCGCGTGGGCCGTCAAAAGGTGATAGAGCAGTATCATCGACATCCGGAAGAACGACAATTTCGTCCATAGCGCCGCCACACTCTGACCGCTCCCCAAGAGTAGTAAGCTGCTCAACAGCAGCATGATCCCCTGCATGGCGACGGTGATCGCAAAGGTGATTAGCGGCAGAACGACGAGGGGAATGCTCACCTTCGCAAGCACTGTAGTGAGATCGGATACCGGCAGTGACTTCCAGAACAGGATGCTCCGATCGCGGCGCTCGGAGTGCAGCGCATCGAGACAATAGAACACACTCACGATAATACAGGTGAGCATCATCAGACCCGCCGCTATGTCAACCCCTTCGCTGGCATGCGCAGAATCGAGCCTCAACTTCTCCCAGATGCCCGCGATCGCGCTGATCGAGAAGGCGAATAGAGCCACCGCGGCGACGGCCAATGGTGCAATGTAGATGGAACGGTTCTCCCATAATTCACGCCGCACCGACCAATATAAGGCGCGCGTTGCCGGGAAAGCCGCAGGCGCGACGCTCTGGGCCTGGAAGGATTCGGACATCGCATTCGATGGAGTACTCATCGCGCCGCTCCTTGTGCCCGGTCGCTTTGCTGGCCCATCACAGAAACGAACAAATCGGCGATGCTCGGAGTGCGGACCTCGCCAAGCGCCGCGAGTTGCTGGCGATCCACGCCATCGAACAGCAGGATGCTTCCGCCGAACACCTGGCGCTCCTGCACCGGCTTGAGCGCCCGCGCTGCGGCGGACTTCTCCGGATGCACCATCACTTCCAGATAGCGCGACTCAAGATCGTCCATCTTGCTTTCGAAGACGATTCGGCCACGGTTCATGAACACGAGATCGGTGAGCACGTGCTCGATCTCTTCCACCTGATGCGTCGTCACCACGATCGTACGGCTCCGATCGAAGTAGTCGTTCAGCAGGGAATCGTAAAATTGCTTGCGATACAGAATGTCGAGACCCAGCGTTGGTTCGTCCAGCACCAGCAACCTCGCGTCAATGGCCATGATCAGAGCGAGGTGCAGTTGGGTCACCATGCCCTTCGACAATTCCCTGACCTTGCTCGTGAGCCGGATGCTGGTTTTCGCCAGAAAGCCTTCCGCCTTCGCCCGATCGAATCGCGGATGCACGCCAACGATGTAGTCCAGTAGCTGGGAAACCCGCGCCCAGCGCGGCAGTACGGCAACGTCAGAAATAAAGCACACATCCCGCATGAGTTGATCGCGTTCGCCCCAGGGGTCGCGTCCAAGTACCCTCAGCTCTCCTTCATAGGCCGTGAGGCCGAGAATCGCGTTGAGCGCGGTCGTCTTCCCGGCGCCGTTGGGACCGATGATTCCCAGAATGCGCCCTTCTTCCACCCGCAGGTCGACGCCGTCCAGCGCGGTGGTTTTGCCGAACGTCTTGCGCAACCCGCGGGCTTCTATGCATGCCATGGCTTCAACGCTCCTTCTTTGGCGGATTCGACTCGTCGGGTTTTGCCTGCGCGCCACCGAGAGATGGATGTTGGGTTGGGTGCGTTGCGCCGTTCAACAGCTCGGTCGCCATTAGGCCGAGCCGCTCAATCGTTGCACGGACCCTCGGCCACTCTTCTCCAAGGAACTTCTGCCGTTCTGCCTTGAGCAATAGACTCCGCGCGCCGGCATTGACGAACATCCCTAGCCCCCGCTTGGACTCAACCAGACCTTCGTCCACCAGTTGTTGATAGCCCTTGAGGACCGTAAGTGGATTAACCCGATATTCAGCCGCGACATTGCGCACAGAAGGCAGCGGGTCGCCTTCCTTCAGAACTCCATCCAGAATCATCACGACCACACGGTCGCGAAGCTGGCGGTAGATCGGCTGACTGTCATTCCACTCACGGTCCATCTGGGTTTCCCGTTCGCCTTTCCGGCAACATCCTCCGTCACTGTGCTCGTTTCAGGTCGAAATGCGCGTGGACAGGCTTGTCCCCTGGCATCATATACGTCCAGTCCTCGATGTGGTGATTCGAGTCGATGAAGGTGAAAACGGCGTGGTGCATGTGTCCGTAATTCGTGCTGCCGGAGATGTCGGAAAAGTCGAATTCCACCGATTTTCCGTCCGCAGAGGGCCTGGCGAACATTCGCGGCCGGTTTCCCGCGTCGCAATAATGAATCAGCGTGAGCCGGCCGGTATCCATATAGATCATCGTGACCGGATGGTCGTACTTAGCCGCGTCCAGCGGGGTTCCCGCTTCCTGCATTTCATGCACGAGCGCGTTTCCCCTGGAGGTCACGCGCAGCGAGACGTGGACGGGCTTGTCGTCCGACATATCCGGCTGCGGCGGCTCGACGGTCACCGGGCCTTCCCAGTTTCCGGCCAGGCCCTTCATTGCGTCGAAGGACTTTTGCGCTTCTGGCGTCGCGACTTGCTCTGCGGCCTTGTGCGCGTCATGCTGCGCGAAAGCCACTGTGGTAAGAGACATCACAGCAACGAACAACATAAGGCAAATGGTTTTCATGTTTTTTCTCCTCACTTTGCGCCCGAGGTTTCCCTAATGTAGTCATGTAGCAGACCACCCCGAATGCGCTTTACTGTTATAGTTAACTATAACACTATAGTTGGTGTCAAGCGGTTTCTTTGACCTTTTTCCTGAGGCTCAAAAAGACTCTTGTTTTTCTATCGTTGATTTCGCGGGGTTTGGGTCGTGGAATGGCCTTGCGACCAGGACTCTCAGGCCGGAGAGGAGAACTGTACAAAGTAAAACCTCAGTGCTCATCCTTGGGCGTAGCAGCCGTCCCGTCCGACCAGTGGCCGACTGCAATCATGAACTCGGTTATCGGCTCCGGGGCGCCCCCAAACTGTGGATTCAACATAACCGGGGAGCCAGGCATATCCGCACCCCAAACCTTGGGATCCGATTGGGGGATGTAAAACATCAAATGCGGAAGCCAATGCCCGGCGGAGTCGTTTAGGTACCCTTGGCTCGACATCATGTAGCACATTGCGCCGGGTTCCAGGGCTGGCAGTTCTTTCGCCTGGAATGCCTTGATGCCATCAATGATCTGAGCTTTGGGCAGTCCAGCCAATACCAACTCCGTCCTCTTGATCGTGAGTGGAAGGATGGATCTCACCGCCGGCGGATTGAAACAGATCGGACCTCGCATCTTGGGATTCCAGAACTGCGGGAAGTCAAATGGAGACATCCAGGATCGCTCTACGACGCACACGAAACCGTTCTTTCCTTTGATCGCCGTTTCGTAGCCATGTCGTCCGAGGACCAAAACTCCGGCATCCCCTGAGATTGAGTCCGGCGCAGCACTCCGCGCCATCTTTATCTCCTCGTTGCGATCCGCTATCAGGTATTGTTCGAGCGGGGCCATGCTCGGATACGATGTTTTGGTGTCTTGAGCTTTTGCTTCCCACGCCGCACAGAAGATGACGACCACAGCGATGCCTACTAATGCGCTTGCGCTCGCTCTTTTCCATTCCATGACTTCTCCTGATTCTGAAAATCACAGCATTCGATGAGGAATGATCCTGCTCCCACTCAGCAAGATACATTGATATCAACGTACCATGCATCATGCCTCTTGGCAAGATAGGTTGATATCCATATTATTTGTCTATGGTCACTGTTGCGAGCCCTACCTTTCAGACAACGCTCCAGGTCCGCGATTCCTGTCTCTGTCTTCACGTACAGCGAGCGGCAAGAGCGCTGGCCCGGCGCTTCGACGATGCGTTGCGCCCGCTCGGACTGACAAACGGGCAATTCTCGCTAATGATGTCTCTGAACCGTCCGAAACCACCAGGTATGGCGGCCGTGGCCTCGCTCCTTGCGATGGATCGGACTACCTTGACGGCCGCTCTCAAGCCCTTGCGACGCCGCGGTCTGCTCAAAATCAAGGCAGACCCTGCGGACCATCGCGGCCGTCTCGTGACCCTGACAGCAAAGGGGCGAAGGTTGCTCGCACGCGCCGTTCCCGTCTGGAGGAATACCCACGCCGCAGTCGAGGCACTTCTGCGCGATGGCGATTCAGATCGCCTCCGGAACAATTTACGCGCACTCTCTTGATCATCCCAAGAGGTCGCGAAATGCCAACTATCGAATCGCACCTAACTTTCCATTTACAGATTTTGGATCTTACTTGGAATCGAGCCGGGCGCTCGGACGTCTATTATGGCGCAAGTTCCTTCGGTAGCGGATGAAGTTGCAGGAAGGCGGCTGCGGCGTCGCGGGCACGTCGTGCGATTTCGCGGGGGTTCGGTCGCTCGGCGACGCCGAGCAGCAGGCTAACCATCAAATCGCGCCAGAGCAGCGCGGCGAACTGCTCGCCAAGTTCGGCAGGGCGTCCTGTGAGCAGTCCGGATGCCTGGGCCCGGGTCATGATTTTACGCAACGCGGCACGGCTTGCCTCGCGGCCTGTAGAGTCGAGCGCACGCGCCACTTCGGGGGCATGGGACACTTCGGAGATCGCCAGCCGGAACACGGCAATGACCGTGGGATCGCTTATCTCGCGGACGAGCTTCGTCCCGAAAGAAGCCAGCACCTGCTCTAGGGTCTGGCGATCGCGCAGTACGGGCAGGTCAGCGGGCACGTCGAATCGCTTGGCGCGCTCGCTGATACAGGCGATCAGCATTTCCTCTTTGTTGCCAACCCGTGCGTAAAGCTCTCGCTTCGAAACGCGCGCGCGCGTTGCGATCTCAAGCGTGCTGGCCGTTGCGTAGCCGCTCTTCATGAACGCCGCAAAGGCCGCGTCGAGGATGCGTTCGCGCACCGCGGTTTCGTCGGCGCCTTTCTGGCGGCGTTTTGACGTCGATGCCGTAGCCATCACCCTCTCCTTGCGACCCTGGTACCGCATAGTACCACTTTCTTTGTCCTCGGGCGTAACCTTTTCTCCTCGCGAGCGTCTAAACTAGCAGCTTGGTACCCGTCGGTACCACGCAAGATTCAAATTCCGCGAGGAATCAAAAGGAGCTGAACAATGAAGATCGAAATGTCCTACCTGTTGCTGGCGTTCGCGACGGTCCTGGCGCCCATGGCACAAGGTCAGTCCACACCGCCGCAGCCCAAGATCACCGGCGTGCTGACGATCCTTACGCCAAAACCGGGAGTTACTGTCGAGCAAGTCATGAAAATCATGCCCGCCGAAATTCGTGCGACCGTTCCCCTGTATCTCGACGGCAAGATTCAGCAGTGGTTCACCCGCGGCGACGGCCGGGGCGTCATCTTCATGCTCAACTGCAAGGACGTATCGGAGGCTCGGGCCCTCATCGAAAGCCTACCTCTCTCGAAGGAAAACCTCGTGGACGAGCAGTTCATTCCGGTCGGGCCACTCTTGCCGCTCGGTATTCTGTTGAGAGATAGCCCGGCAAATAAGTGAACTCGGCAATCTGAAGGAGGACAAATGTCACCGGAAACCATCTTCAATCTGCATCTCATTCTAGGTTATGTCGCGTGGCTGCTTTGCTTCGGCGTGTACATCCTGCCGCGGCTCAAGTCGATGGACTTGGTCGCAGCGCAACGCGCCATCGCTACGCTGCACAGCTTCCGCTTCTTCGGGCTCGTCTTTATCCTTCCAGGCGTCGTCGGCCCGAATTTGCCAATCGCTGGCTTCGCCACGTTCGCCGCCTACTGGGACCTGGCAACCGGGGTGCTCGCCATGCTGGCGCTTCTCACGGTAAGGATACGTCCGGTCTTTTGGCTGTTCGTCGCGGCCTTTAATCTCGTGGGGATAGTCGACCTCATCCTCGACTATTACCACGCCACCCAGGTCGGCCTTCCTGCGCTCGCGGGGCAGTTGGGCGCCACGTATGCGATCCCGATCCTCTACGTGCCCTTGCTGATGATCACGCACGTCGCCGCATTCTATTTGCTGCTGCGTCCTCAGCCCAAGGCAGTTCAAGCCCTCGCTGGCGATGCGGCGGCATCTTAGCTATGATCCGGGTCATGGCCGTACCACAGGAAAGGGGCGCGCCTGCTTGGTCCGCCCGCCTTGCCGCGGACCTGGACGCTAACGACCAGGCCGCCAAGAAGCTTGTCGCTGAGCTCACCGAGCAACAGCTCAATTGGCAACCGGCGCCCGGCTCTTGGAGTGCGGGCCAGTGTCTCGAGCATCTCTGCAACATGAACGACGCCTATCTGCCGCCCATCTCCGTAGCGGTCAACGACAAACCGGATTCTCCGGTCGAGCAGATTACTCCCGGATGGTTCGGGCGCTGGTTTATTCGCAGCTTTATCGAGCCGTCGCCGGTCACCAAGCGAGCTCCGGCTCCAGCGAAGATTAGGCCCACGGCGCACGTTGGCGCTTCCGTTCTCGAACGCTTTCTCGCCGGAAACGAATCCTGCCGGGAACTCATGGCCCGCGCGCGCGCCAAAAATGTCAACCGCATTCGCTTTTGGAATCCGTTTATCCCGGGAATTCGATTCACCGTCGGTACCGGACTCCAGATCATTGTCGGCCATGAACGCCGTCATCTTCTTCAAGCCGAGCGCGTCCTCCATTCCCCCACCTTCCCTCGCTAGTTCGCATAACGTTGCGGATGGAGCGCCCTCCAGCCCGTCGGTACGGATGTTCGGGCATAGAGTCGCCGCGTGTCTGTTCAGAAGCAGTTGAAGCTAGAAGAGCAGCGCCGGTCTGGGGAAACATGGGGACACATGAGGCGTTTCCGAACTGTTTGCCTGAAACTGTGGCTGAGTCGAGTGCCAGTCATCCGACGTTAGGAAAGCGTTCCATCTGTCCCCGGTTTACTCATTCCTTGAGATTCTTGCCGTCGCGTACACTCAAGCCTCTTTTGCTTTTGCCGATGCGGTAAATGCCGCCGCATTCTTCCGGACAAAGTCCTGCACGCTCAACGGCCGTTGCCCCGTCAGCGTGAGCACGTCGTCCGACTTCCGGTCGAAGCGCCCCGCGCGATGCAGATCGCCCATCGCCGCCAGGTGGTTCACCACGTGAACCGGCCAGCCCCGCCTGAGCAGCTCGTCCCGCCACGGTTCGACGGGAATGTCCTGAAAGGTGATTGTGCGGCCCAGCGCCTTCGAATACTCCTGTGCAAAGAAATGCATGTTCTCGGACTGCGGACCGGTCAGGTGATAGATCTTGCCGACGTGCGATTGCGGATTGGCGAGCAGTGCGGCGATCACCCGCGCAACGTCTTCCGCCGCCACCGGCGAAGTCTTGCCCTCTCCGAACGGTAGCCTGATCTGATTGGATTCCCTGACTGAATCCGGAGTCAAAGTCAGGAAGAAGCCTTCGAGAAACACTGTCGGCCGCACGTGCACAACCGGCAGACCGGACCAGTTCAGCGCCTGCTCCGCGAGCCAGTGCAGCTTGTGCTGCGGGCTCGCAGTAGTTTCGGTAATGCTCATCTGAGAGACCGTCATCTGCGACATATTGATGAACGCCTTCACTCCGTGATGCTTCGCCACCGCCGCCGCATTGACCGTCGCGGCCAGGTAGGCATCCGAAACCGACATGCTGAAGTACATCGTCTCGCAGCCGGCAATCGCCCTATGCATGGAATCAAGATCGAGCAGGTTTCCGACCACCACCTTCGCGCCCAGGCCGCGCAATGCTTGCGCGCGCTCGTCCTCAGTTCGCACCATCGCCCGCACCGCTTTGCCTTGCTTCAACAGCAGTTCGGTGACCGTGCGTCCTACCGCGCCAACGCGGCCCGCCGCGCCGGTAACCAGAATGGGATTTGCCATCTTTCTCTCCTGTGTGTTCACTCTAATCTAAGTCAGATTTGTTGACGCTGCAGAGCGAATTCGACGGTCGGGGTACCGGGCTCATCACGCGCCTGCCGCTCGCGCCGCTCTCGCCGTGCCATTCCGGGTTTCGATGGCCTTGACGGAGTTTTTAAACGCCTTTTCCAAAACGCTCCTGCCGATGGTTCCGAGCACCAAGCCGAGCACCCATCCCTTGAGGTTTTTGCCGTCGCGTACGACCGCCACGTCAATATCGGTCGTGCCGCCAGGCTGGCGCTTGAACGTGTAGGTGTGGCCCGATGCGCCCCCCCACGTGTTGGAGTCGGTCGTCGTGAGGACGACGTGGTTGGGATCGGACCAGTCGTAGTGCAGGCGTTCCCAAATGCCCCCCGAGCCTTCCGTGACATCGGCTTCTGATTGGCCGACGTGATGCACCTTGAGGTACTCGTCAGCGCTGTTGCCAAAGAGCTTCGAGCGGCCAGGCCCGAAGTCGGTGAGCCCGGCGACATACTGCTCGGGCGTCGAGGTAGTTGTCTGGTGAAGGTGGATCGTGGGCATGCGTGCTCCCTACTTGGGCGCTGTCGCCCAGGATTTCAATGAAAACTGATACACCCCTTGTTTTTCCTTGACAAGAGGTTGAACTTGATGTATTGTACTATCCGAGTAATACTACGCATCGCTTCTGCAACGCCAACAGCTCTTCGGTTGGCGTTTTTGCTTTTCGGACCAGCTTATAGCCTAAGTCCTTTAGTCGCAACACTTACAGAATCTGCACCAATTTAGGGCAAATTTGCCCACCTAAGCTCTTTGGAATGAACACTTACCTAACTCCCACAAAATAAGCATCCTGATCTTCTCTAGAATGAACACTTATGAGAAAACCGGGGGCCCTCGTTCGTTACGATTCAGGCATCGGGCATACTGCGGGACCAATTCCAGAACATCCGCTAACCACAAGCGACCTCTGTTAAGATGGCACAAGCCATGACCGTCCAACGGTGCAGTCCGCCTAGTTTGTAAGAACGCGAATTCTTCGGAGAAGGCCTCATCGGTATGGAAGTCTTCTTTATCGGGCAAACAGCCTCTCGTACTTGGACTAATACCACCAAAAGTGCGAGAACTTACTCCTACTGCACAGTGAGCATCAGACGCATGGTTTGAACAAAGGCGCCACTTGTCGCGGTCACTGTAATTGTGTAAGTGCCCACCGGCGTGGCCGGCGGCACGCCCGTACCCGCCAAGTTCACCAACTGCGGGCTGCCGGTCGCGTTGTCGCCAATGCTCAACGTGGCTGAGCGAGGGCCTGTGGCTGTCGGCGTGAACGTGACGCCAATCGTACAGTTTCCTCCTGCCACGATGCTCGATCCGCAAGCGTTGGTCTGTCGGAAATCACCTGGGTTGGCGCCGCCGACTGAGATCGCCGTGATGCTGAGCGCCGCGTTACCGGCGTTGGTCAGCATCACGCTCTGCACCGGGCTGGTGGTGCCCTGATTTTCTGAGCTGAAGCTGAGGCTGTTCGGCGAGGTCGTCGCTGAGGGCGCCGGAGGGGGCGGAGGGGGCCCCGTGTTTACGCCTCCACCGCCGCCACAGCCCGCCCATAAGAAGACGAGCATCGTTGCTGCCATCAGGTCCCGCCGAGTTGGCTGCCTCACCCGACCAGCGATAATCGGAAGCAGGGCAATCATGAGAAAAGTCGCCAGGAGTGGACCGACCCAACCCAAGTTGAAGCGCAATCGGAGAGAGCCAAGCTGCGCGGGCATTGACTTTGAAACAATGGACGCGGAGGCAACAGAAGTTGTAGCGATATTGATCGTCGAGGTCACCGCCGACGTACCGGTCAACTGGAGGGATGTGGGCGTGGCCGAGCAATTTGCCCCGGTGGGTGCACCAGAGCACGCCAGCGTGACGGTGCCGCTGAACCCGCCTTCGGGCGTGAAGATGAGTGAGTAACTCGCCATTTGACCGGCAGGGACAGCCTGCGCAGCGGATGAGCCGGGGGCAAGACTGATCAGGAAGCCTGCGCCGGTGCCTGTCCCGGAAAGGACGAGCGCCTGTGGAACGACTGACGCGTTGTCGGTGAAGGACAGCATCCCACTGCGAACGCCGTCAGCTGTGGGAGCAAAGGCAACGTTAACGTTGCAGGCCTTTCCGATGCTCAGACTCGACCCGCAATCGTTTGTCTCGGCAAAATCGCCACTCGCCGCGATGCTCGCGATGGCAAGCGGCGCAGCGCCCCCATTCGTCAGCGTCACGTTTTGTTCAGGGCTAGTCGTGTCAATTCCCTGATTCGCGAATTTCAGCGAACGAGGTGCGAAAGCCGCGACGGGTTGGTTGACGAAAACGGAGACTTCGCCAGCCCCGAAATCGGCCAAGGCCATATCGAGCGCGCCATCGCCGTTGAAGTCCGCTGCTACCATAAAGTTCAAGGTGTTGCTCACGCTAGGGACCGAATACTCGATGTGCCCTTGGAAGGTGCCGTCACCCTTGCCAAGCAGGATGGTCACGACATTGCTGCTTTGGCTGGCGAATGCCAGGTCAGGCGTGCCATCCCCATTAAAGTCGCCCACCACTGCCGATTCCGTGTTGAGGATCGAGGGAATCTGAAATCCCGCCGCTTGCTGAAAGGTCCCATCGCCGTTTCCCAGGGCGACATTAATGAGGCCGAACTGCGTAGACTTGATGATGTCCAGCTTGCCGTCGCTATTAAAGTCAGCGAGGGCTAGCAGCTCGTCCCCGGGAGCAACGGACGACAAGGACGGCACGAGCCTGAACGGCTGGAATGTCCCGTCGCCGTTGCCAAGAAGAATCGCAATTCCATTGTCAGTCGCGGCCGCCAGGTCTAGCTTGCCGTCGCCATTGAAATCACCGGCCAAAACATTGTGATACGGCGGAGAGAGCAGCATCGGACCGGTGGGATACTGAACCGGAGGAGTGAAGCTACCGTCGCCATTTCCAACGAAGATGGATACCGCATTGGTACCGCCCATGACGGCGGCAACATCGAGTTTTCCATCGCCATTGAAGTCGCCGACGGCAAGAGAGCCCAGGATACCTGGTAGGGTCTGGAAGATTTTGTTCTGAAAAGTGCCATCACCATTGCCGATGAGAGTGGAGAGCAACGCGTTGGTTGGACTTGAGTCCGCTACAACCAGATCCAGTTTGCCATCCCCATTGAAGTCACCGGCCGCGAGAGCGGCGGGAGACTGTCCAGTGGGGGAGTCCAGATGAGCCTGAAACGTGCCATCGCCTTTTCCCAGCAACACCGAAACGCCGCCAGCCTGCGTGAAACTGGTGGTGGCGATGTCCATATGTCCGTCGCCGTTAAAGTCGCCGACAACAGCCGAGTATGGAAACTGTAAGACAGGCCAGGTGATCGGGTTCGGAAAAGTCCCATCACCTCGATTGATAAGCGTGGTCAGCGAGAAATACGACAAAACACCATAGCCCCCGGCAACCGCCAAGTCTGGTTTGCCGTCGCCGTTCACATCCAGATTTACGACGGCTGCGGGTAACAGACCGGCGCTGTAGAGAAGCGGAGGGTTTTGAAATGTCCCGTCGCCATTTCCCAATACAATGGCGACAGCGTTCGCGGGATTCTCTGAGTTCGTCAGTGCCAGGTCAAGTTTGCCGTCGCCATTGAAATCGGCAACCGCAACCGACGTCGCGTAGATGCTGAGGAGATTGCTAGTGTATACGATAGGAGAACCAAAAGTTCCGTCTCCATTTCCGAGCAGCACGGAAATCGTCGCGGAAGTCCCCCCCGAGGGAACCACCAGGTCGAGTTTGCCGTCGCCGTTGAGATCCGCAGCCGCTAGCGCCAGAACGTTGCCCGAGACGCTGTAATTTACTGGGCTTTTGAATGTCCCGTCTCCATTGTTGATCAGGATCGATACCACGCTTCCGGAAATGCCGCCTGTGACGGCTATGTCTGGTTTGCCGTCACCGTTGAAGTCGCCTAGGACGAGGTAAGAAGCGACCGGCACGGTGTAAGTCACTGGAGCCTGGAAAGTCCCGTCTCCGTTGCCGAGAAGCACGGCAATCGTGCCACCGCTTCCGGGGGCCACAAGTAGCAGGTCCAACTTGCCGTCGCCGTTGAAATCGCCTGAAGTTGCTCCCGAATAGATGTTCCCGATGCTCTGATTGAGTGGGACGGGAGGTTGTAGGGTTCCATCTCCGTTTCCCAAAAAAATGCTCACATCAGTCGAACAGGCGATCGAACACACAACGATGACATCGACCTTGCCGTCTCCGTTAAAATCGCCAACCGTGAAGCCGATCGTCTCAAGCCCCTGAATTGGATAGTCGACTCTCGGACCGAAGGATCCGTCCGGCCTGCCCAGAAAGATTGAAAGAGCCTGTCCGCTCGAGATGGTTCCAAGCATGGCAACATCGGGGATGCCGTCACCGTTGAAATCTGCTGTAACGATCGGTGCAACGGGCGACGTAGAGACGAGGCCCGGCGCGGAATAGCTAGCAGTTCCAAATGCGAGCCACCCGGCGGTAAATTGCATGTCACCGCCCTTGACAGATGGTTACTTTCGGTATATAGTAGTGCCTATATATCACTGCACCTTCACCGAGTCAACGCCAGCTTCCCGCTCGCATTTTTGCTTTCTGGAAGCGCCCGTCCCCCAAGCCGTGCTGGTGAAGTTGCAAGAAGAGCGGCCCCGTCTTGCCCGCAGTGACCCCGTAACTCTCGTAGAAATCAACACTTGCAGAGCAGTCCGTAATCGCGGAATTCTAAACGACTTGGTGAATACCTAAGTTCTTTAGATGCAACACTTACAAGAAAATAGGGAGGGGGTAGCCATCGAGTCCCACGGATCAGACACACCCTGACGAATCAGCCCGTCGTAATTGGAGCAGGCTCCGCGACACGCAGGGACGCCCCCAACTTCCGTACTGCCAATCATTTACTTCATAACTCGCGGACAACCCGGGGCCGGAGGCACAACACCAGAAAATCCTTCGAGCTATTGTCGTAATGCTGGATGCATTCCAGAAGCTGCGCTGAAAACCAGATAGCTTTGTTAAGATTACTCACGCCATGACCGTCCAACGCGAACAACTCGAAGCCGACGTCCTCATCGTCGGCGCAGGCCCCGCTGGCCTCTCCTGCGCCCTGCATCTCGCCAATCTCATCAAGAAGCACAACGACTCCGGCGCCAAGCCACCACTCTCCGCCGAAAATATCTACGTCCTCGAAAAAGGCCGCGAAATCGGCGCTCACCAACTCTCCGGCGCCATCATGAATCCCAAAGCCCTCGCCGAACTCGTCCCCGATTTCGAAAAATCCGCGCCGCTCGATACTCCCGTCACCGACTCCGCCGCTCTCCTCTTCACCAAAAACTCTTCCTTCCGTTTTCCCATCACTCCGCCGCCATTCCAGAACAAAGGCAACTACGTAATCTCCCTCAGCAAGCTCACAAAATGGCTAGGCGGCCTCGTCGAAGCCTCCGGCGTAAACGTCTTCAAGGAATTTGGCGGCGCGCAACTCATTTACGAAGGCGATGGCATCGCCGGCGTCATCACCGAAGACAAAGGCCTCGACAAAAACGGCAAGCCCAAAGACAATTTCACTCCCGGCTACGAACTTCGCGCCAAAGTCACCATCCTCGCCGAAGGCCCACGCGGCTCGCTCACCAAAGATCTAGTCGCCACAAAAAAACTCGACAACATCAATCCGCAATCCTACGGCATCGGCATAAAAGAACTTTGGGACATCCAGCCCGGCCGCATCCAGCCCGGATACGTCGCGCACACGCTAGGCTGGCCCGTCCCCACCAGCATGTACGGCGGCGGCTGGATCTACGGCCTCTCCAACAATCGCCTCTCCATCGGCCTAGTCCTCGCCCTCGAATACGCCGATCCCCAATTCGATCCTCACGCCGCCTTTCAAACCTGGAAGACCCACCCGTTCCTCAAAAAAATTCTCGAAGGCGGCAAACTCGTCCGCTACGGCGCAAAATCCCTCCCCTACGGCGGCTGGTACGCCATGCCCCGCACTTACGTTGACGGCGCTCTCATCATCGGCGACTCCGGCAGCTTCCTCGATTCCCAGCGCCTCAAAGGCATCCACATGGCCATGAAGAGCGGCATGCTAGCCGCCGAAACCATTTTCGAGTCCCTGAAAACCGGCGATGCCACCGCAAAAACTCTCAGCGCGTTCCCGCAAAAAATCGAGCAAAGCTACATCAAGAAAGAACTCTGGCAAGTCCGCAATTTCCACCAATCTTTCCAACACGGTATGCTCGGCGGCTTCATCCACACTGCCTTTCAACAAATCACCGGCGGCCGCGGCCTGATCGATCCCATGCACGCCGAAGCCGGCTACAAGCATTACAAAAAAATCAACGGCCGCCCTGCCACCGAACGCTTCAAAGGCGATGGCAAACTCACCTTCGATCGCCTAACCGACGTCTACCACTCCGGCACGCGCCACGAAGAAGACCAACCCTGCCACCTCCATGTCGCGGACACCAACATCTGCTCGACGAAATGCGTCGTCGAGTACGGCAACCCGTGCCAGTACTTCTGTCCTGCGGCTGTTTATGAAATGGCGAAAGACCCGAGCGGTGTACTAAAACTGAAGATCAACGCCGCCAACTGCGTCCACTGCAAAACCTGCGACATCGCCGACCCCTACCAAATCATCAATTGGGTAGTGCCTGAAGGCGGCGGCGGCCCCAACTACGAAGGCATGTAACAATTTTGTAGGGGCGGGGCTTGCACCGCCCCAGCACGCCCAAGCTTAATCTTCAAGACTTCATGGTCTCTCGAACGTCCCGCGCCCGGCGTCTCGATCTCCTCAACTCGGAGGTTGAAAGCGACGGTATGTCAGCTCGGTCCTGATGCTGCATTCTGAGGCAGGGGAGAAACTCAGCCCGATCAGCAGGCTAAGAAATTACAGCAGCCCGCGTCAGCTGCTTCGCGACCACAGCCGATGAAAAAAGGATCTCACTCGGTCTACCATGGAACCTTGCGTAGGCGGCGCAGCCGCCGGCTTTGCAGGAGCGCTCACAACAGGCGGCGTGGCTGCCGCCACAACCTCGCCTTCCACCCGTCCTTGAAAAATCAATGTCGGCCGCACGCGCACCCGCCTCACAATCACCATCAATCTCGGGTCCGGCTCCGGTTGCACCTTCGCGCTCGCATCAAATCGCAGTGGCGGCATATCCACCGTGTAAATCGGCTCCGTCTTTTGTATGGGCTTTTCACTGGCACCAGCTGCCTCGCCCGGATTCGCAACAATTTCGTTTCTGGCCGCGTCCTTGCTAGGTGCAGGCGAAACATTCATGACCGGCGCAGTTGCCGGCACCGCCGGAGCCTTCGCGATCTGCAATTCGCAGTTGCAATGCCCCGCGCCGTTGCCCAGCGCTTCGATCTGCCCATTCGCCAAGGTCACATCGCCGCCCTGCGGCACCATCACACTCTGCCCACTCAACTGTTGCTCCAAACGCATCGCCCCGCGATACGTCCGCACGCACATAACTCCCGCGCTCTCGAATCCCACAAGAAATTCTCTCGGCTCATCGCCAATCGCCACTGGCTGCCCCTGAATCTGCGCCGTATAAACGCTCAGCTTTGGTTCCTGCTCCAATCGCGCATGGATCGCTCCGCTTTCCAGCGCCACCGTCACTGTTCCGCCCGCTTTCAAAACCGAAAGATGCGCCGGCCCGCAAATCGAAATCTGCCCGCCTTCCACAAGGCTAATTCGCGCCTGCCCCGATTTCACCCGCACATCGCTCCCGCTCCGCAAAATCGTCTTCGCCATTCCGCCAACCACTTCCACGCTCATCGGCCCCGTCACGGCAATGTCTTCGCCTTCGATCAATCCCACCGCATCGCCCACCGGCTGGTCCGGCACTCCCGCAGCCGCAACAAAAATCCCTCCGCACAACATCGCGCAGGCCGCGGCAGAAACTCCCGCGCGCCGCAAGAATTCACGCCTGTAATTTCTAACCAGCACTCTCAATTCTTCTCCTGCAGGCCGGGCAAGAAACTCTCGCTATACTATACGTCACGTCGCCTTCTTCGCAGGCGCGTCCAGTCGCCATGACCACCCTCGACGCATCCGGCGCTCCCTCAGCGAAGGAAGTCCGCGCTTCCGAAGACCAAATCGCGCCCGAACCAATCAGCGCCCACTACGACACGCGCCTCCCCGATCTTCCCTGGTCCCGCCGCATCCAAATCCCTTTCATCGCCGCCGCTGTCTACAGTGTGATTCGCATTCTCGGCCCCACGTTGCGCTACGAAGTCCTCGGTTGGCAAAACGCCGAACGCGTCCACACTTCAGGCAAACGCTGCATCTGGGCCTTCTGGCATCGCATCATCATTCCAATTGTCTGGTGGCATCGCAATCACGGCGTAGTCGTAATGAACACCACGGCCTTCGACGGCCAATGGACTCGCAAGGTCATCGAATGGCTCGGCTTTGGCACAGCTCAAGGCAGCTCGTCACGTGGCGGCCTCCGTGGCCTCGCAGTCATGGCTCGCCGCCTCGAAGAAGGGGTCGATTGCGCCTTCACGATCGACGGCCCCCGCGGCCCGCGTTACGTTGCCAAGCCCGGCCCGGTCATGCTCGCCAGAAAAACCGGCTGCCCCGTCCTCGTCTTCCACATCGGCGTAGACCGCGGCAAAACCTTTGAGAAAACCTGGGACCACTTCCTCCTGCCCGCTCCTTTTGCGCGCGCCGTAATCCTCTTCGCCCCGCCCATCTACGTTCCGCCGGACGCCAACGCCGAAGTCCTCGAATCCAAACACGCCGAAATGCAACGCGGACTAGAACGCGTCCGCGACATCGCCGAGTCCTGGTTCTCTCTCAGCGAAGCAGACCGTCAAAAGTACCGCGCCGAATTCTCAAGATAGTGGAACAGACTTTCAGTCTGTCTCCTGTTTTTCCTCATCAAATTTCAAACGAGCAGGACAGATATTCCTGTCTGTCTCCAATTTTTTCTCTCTACTACTCAATTCCCCGACCGCTCTCCCAGCTTCACCGGCACATCCATTTTCTTCCCGCCGCGATACACCGTCACGCTCACCGTATCCCCAGGCCGCTTCCGGTTCAAAGCCACATTCAAGTCAAACTGATTTGCGATCTTCTGCCCATCGACCGCCACGATAACATCACCGCCCGTTGTAATCCGCCGCATTCCCGCCATGGCCGCATGATCTCCGCCGTGCAAACCCGCCGCCGCCGCTGGCCCGCCCTTCGTCACTTCTTCGACCAACAATCCATCTTTCACCGGCAGATCCAGCGCCTCTGCAAGCCATCCGCCCACCTCCAGCGTCTGCGCGCCAAGGAACGCCTGCCGCACGCGCCCTTCCGTCATCAAGTCATGCGCAATTCTCTTCGCCGTATTCACAGGAATCGCAAACCCAATCCCCGCCGTCGTCCCGCTCGGCGTATAAATCGCCGAATTGATCCCGATCACTTCGCCATGCGAATTGAGCAGCGGCCCACCCGAATTTCCCCGGTTAATCGCCGCATCCGTCTGAATCGCCTCATCAATAAGAGTCGTCTGGCTCGTCTGCACGTTTCTCCCTAGCGCGCTCACCACTCCCGTCGTCAATGTGCTCTGAAACCCGAACGGATTCCCGATCGCCAGGACTTTTTGCCCTACTTGCAGCTTCGACGAATCTCCCAGTTGCAGCGCAACCAGCGGCTTTCCTTTCGGCTCGATTTTTATCATCGCCACATCGTTGCGCTGGTCCGCTCCGATAAACTTCGCCGGATACCTCGACTGATCGCCAAGCACCACTTCAATTGACTGCGCCTCCTGCACCACATGAAAATTCGTCAAAATATACCCGCGCGGATCAATCACGAATCCCGACCCTGCTCCTTCCACCGGCACAGGGTCCATAAAGAAATCATACTCGGTCGCCTTCGTCAAAATATTCGCAACCGCCCCCGATGCCTCCCGGTACACCCTCACGTTGATCGACTCATCATCGGTCAGCGTTCCCTCCCTGGCAGAAACTTCCGTCAGCCCCGCCCCCAAGGGCAAAGCCTCCACCTTCCGCGGTTGCCGTTGACCCCATCGTCCACCGGCCCAATACGCCCCGCCAATAATCACCACCGCCACCACAAACAATCGCACCGCGTGCCCTGTTTTTGCGCCACTCATACTCGTATTCCTTCCTCGACCCCACTCAAGTCCAAACATACCACACGCAAATTCCAGCGTAGTGGTGGGTCTTTAGACGCGTTCTTTTTTTTTCGCACCCGCTGATTCTTTAGACGCTCCCCAACGCTCGCCGCCTCAACTCAACTCCGCAGCCTCTGCGCCAACTCCTGCACCTGCCGCCGCGTCTCCTCCATCGATCCCGAGCAATCCATCTTCTCCGTAGCAAACTTCAACTTCTCCTCCGCAGGCATCTGCGCCGCAATCCGCCGCTGCGCCTCAACCTCGCTCAACCCGCGCGCCAGCAATCGCTCCATCTGCTGCTCAGGTTTGCACCACGCCACCACCAATCCATCCAAATTTTTCTGATATCCCGCCTCCACAAGCAAAGCCGCTTCAACAAACACGGCATCGCGAACCCCGCCCCGCTCCCACTCTCCAAATCTCCGTACAATTTCCTCTTCCACGCGCGGATGCAAAATCCCATTCAGCCGCTCCAATTTCCCCCGGTCGGCAAACACCATCGCACCCAGTTTCCCGCGATCGATCCTTCCGTCCGCGCCTGTAATGCCCGCCCCAAATTCCCGCACAATCTCGTCATACGCCTGCGTCCCCGGTTCCATCAACGTATGCCCCAACGCATCCGCATCAAGCACGTGAAATCCCATCTCGCGCAGCATCTCCGCAACAACACTTTTGCCGCTGGCGATTCCGCCTGTAATTCCAAGCCGCTTCATCCCCGGCTTTACCGCGTACCCGAACCGGCCGGCCCACTCGCCGAAATCGTCCGCGGTATCGCCTTTGCTCGACGCATCCTCGCCGCCTTCACCGTATTGCTCATCAACATCGTAATCGTCATCGGCCCCACGCCCCCCGGCACCGGCGTCATCGCTCCGGCCACATTCACCGCATCCGGATGCACATCCCCCACCAGCGCATTCCCCTTGGCTCTAAATTTTTCCAGCCGGGCAGGGAAGTTCCTAAACAATCTTTCCGCCTCTGCCGCCTCCGTCACCCGATTCGTCCCCACATCTATCACCGCTGCTCCAGGCCGAATCCAATCCGCCTGGACAAACCCCGCCTTCCCCATCGCCGCCACTACAATATCCGCGCCGCGCACCACGTCTGCCAAATTCTTCGTCTTCGAATGGCAAATCGTCACCGTCGCATTCGCGTGCATCAGCAGCAAAGCCATCGGCTTCCCGACAATATCGCTCCGCCCCAGCACCACCGCATTCGCTCCCTCAATCGCAATCTCATTCCGCCGCAAAATCTCCATGCACCCCGCCGGCGTACAGGCCACCAACCCCGGCCGCCCGCTTACCAACCGCCCCAAATTTACCGGATGAAACCCATCCACATCCTTCGCCGGATCCACCGCCTCCAGCACCCTCTTCGTATCCACCTGCGCAGGCAATGGCAACTGAATCAAAATCCCATCCGTATCATTGTCCCTGTTCAGATCCTCGACAATCGCCAGCATCTCCGCCGTAGTCGCGCTACTCGGCGGCGTGATCAACCCGCTCCCCATTCCCAACTGTTCGCAAGCCGCAATCTTGCTCTTCACATAAAGCTGCGACGCTGGATCGTTCCCCACCAACACCGCTGCCAACCCCGGCCGTATCCCCGCCGACGAAAGGATCGCCACCTCATCCTTCAACTCCGCAAACATCGCATCCCGAATCTTCGTCCCATCCAAAATTCGCGCCGTCATTCCACACTCATCCTTTTCTTTCTCTAATGCGCGCGCATGCGTGCGCCAACGCGCAATAACGAGCACCAACACGTTCCAAACGTAACAAATTGTCCCCCACTTCACCCCCCTCTGTCACGTAGCCCCAGCCTGTGTCCTCGCTCACTTTCCGATTGCCGCGTTGTTTTACCCCAATCAATTCCTTGTAGCGAACGGGGTGCGTCTATTAGAGTCGTGAGCGCAAAGATGTAGAAAATCGCGTCGAGAGACAGCCTCGTCGAAGGGAGACATCCGTGATACACATCGCGATCCACGAGAGGATAGTCCACCACACGCGTCCAAAGACATGTATGGCCGTCCGTGCTTCTCTAAGTGCTCGCAAGTTCGGTCGTCCAGCTAGCTGTCGTACCAGAAGCCGCAGCGTCGAGACCACCCATCCCTTCCATTCTTTCAAAAAAACCTAACCATGATCCGAAGTTCACGCAGCGCACTCATCTACGCAGCCACGCTCGGAGCAAGTATCGGCGCTTTTTTCTTGATTCGTTCCCTCGGACCCTCGTTCGTATCCACCGGACCGCAAGAACCTGTCCGCCCCCCGACATCCGAGACCCCGGGCATCTTGCTTCATGTATTGCTCTCGCTAGTTGTCGTTCTCATTGTGGCCCGTATTCTTGGCGCGATGTTTCGCAGGCTGAATCAACCACAAGTAATGGGAGAAGTGGTCGCCGGGATTCTTCTGGGACCATCCTTTCTTGGTTGGTTGGCCCCGGGCGTTGCTTCTCAAGTCCTTCCCATGAATACCGCCCCATATCTCGCGGTGATCGCTCAGGTCGGTGTGGTGCTCTACATGTTCCTGGTCGGTCTCGAGCTGGATACGCAACTCTTGCAAGAGCGGCATCAGGCTGCCATTGCCATCTCTCATGCCAGCATCGTCGTCCCCTTTTTGCTGGGAGCAGTGTTCGCACTCTGGTTATATCCCCTGTATTCGACCGGCGTATTCTCCTTCACCACATTCGCCCTTTTCATCGGGGTAGCGATGTCCATAACAGCGTTCCCGGTGTTAGCACGCATTCTCACGGATCGCGGTATGCAGAAAACGCGCCTGGGAGTACTTGCCCTTGCGTGCGCTGCGATCGGCGACGTCACCGCATGGTGCCTGCTGGCCTTGGCAATCGGCGTCGCGCATGCGCAGACCGGTAGCCTTTGGTTCACATTGATCGCGACGATTGGGTTCATCTTCTTCGTGTTGCTGATTGCCAAGCGAGGTGCTTTGTGGCTTGTGCGGCGGCAGACGGCGAGAGGCGGAACAACACAGGACATGTTCGCCGTGGTCTGCGCCGCCTTACTACTGTCGGCATTGGTGACAGAGCGAATCGGCATTCATGCGCTTTTCGGCGCTTTTCTTCTAGGCACCGTCATTCCGCACGATTCCTTGTTGGCGCGCGATATTCGGGCGAGATGCGAAGATCTGGTGGTGGTGCTTCTGTTGCCGGCGTTTTTCGCCTTCACAGGCATGCGCACGCAAATCGGTCTATTGAATGGAACTCGCGATTGGCTCGCTTGTCTTTTGATTATTGGGGTGGCCTCGCTCGGCAAATTCGGAGGCAGTTTTCTCGCCGCTCGATGGACAGGCTCGGATTGGCGCGAAGCTGCATCGCTGGGCGTCTTGATGAACACTCGCGGGCTCATGGAGCTTATCGTGCTCAATGTTGGGTTGGACCTGGGCGTCCTCTCTCCGGTGCTATTTACGATGTTCGTCTTCATGGCCGTCATCACCACTCTGGTGACTACGCCGGTACTGCATGCGTTAACGGAATTACGCGGTCAAGTCTCAGTTCCGGCCGAAAAATAAACCAGGCCATTCCGGCGCAAACAAAAAAGAGAGCACACCCGTGATCTGCTCTTCTCTCCTCTTCCTCTGCGCGCTTCTTCGCACTCTGCGCCTCCGCGTTATCCTTTTCTTCCCTCCCGCTCCCCGCCGTATAATCTCGTCCATGTCTTCTGGTCCCTTATCTCCCTCGCAACCGCCCTCGCCCCATCTCCGCATCCATTCCACGCAAATCTTCGTCCGCGATCTCGACCGCAGCCTCCGCTTCTACCTCGACCAACTCGGCTTCCATCTCGCCTACGACGTCAAGCTCCAAGCCGGCGAACGCCTGGTCGCCGTCGCGCCTCCCGACGGCTCGGCCGTCCTCTCTCTCATCGCCCCCAAGCCCGATTCCATGCAATACAAACTCATCGGCCGTTCCACGCAGGTCGTCTTCATCACCGAAGATGTCGTCTCGAAATACAAAGAGTGGTCGCTCCGCGGCGTCCACTTCAATCACACCCCCCGCCTGCGCCGCATCAAGTTCGATCGCGCCAACTCCGGCACAGCGCGCGGCCCCATCCAATCCCCTCTGCTGGGCGAAGAAACCTCCATCTGGGGCGGCGTGTCTACGCGCTTCCGCGACATCGATGGCAACATCTTCTCCCTCGTCAGCTTCGACGAAGTCACCCACGCGCTCGAAGCCCAGCGCCGCGCCACCGCCGCAAAACTCGAGGTCGAACGCCGGGCCGTCCAGGAACTTGAAATCGCCAATGAAGTCCAGTGCCGCCTTTTCCCCCAACTCCGTCCGCCCATCCACTCCCTCGACTATTGCGGCCGCTGCTTTCCCGCACGCGCCGTCGGCGGCGACTATTACGACTTTCTCGACCTCGGCCCCGACCGCTTCGGCCTGGTCATCGGTGACGTTTCCGGCAAAGGCATCGCCGCCGCTCTCCTCATGGCCAATCTGCAAGCCAATCTCCGCAGCCAGTGCGCTATCTCTCTCGACCAGCCTCAGCGCCTCCTCTGCGCCGTCAATCAACTCTTCTCGCAAAACACTCCCGACGGCGCCTTCGCCACGCTCTTCCTCGCCGACTACCACGTCCCCTCCGGCCGCCTCCGCTACATCAATTGCGGCCATCCGCCCGCACTCCTCCTCCGCTGCGACGATTCCATCGACCGCCTCGACCCGACCGCCACCGTCCTCGGCATTTTCAAGAAATGGGATTGCGAACTAGGCGAACGAACCATCCACCCCGGCGACACCCTCGTCCTCTATACCGACGGCATCACCGAATCCTTCAACGAAGCCCGCGATGAATTCGGCGAAGACCGCCTGATCGAATCCCTCCTCCGCCACCGCTCCCAACCCTCTCAATCCCTACTTCAGTCCATCGTCGCCGACGTCCGCCAATTCTCCCCCCACGAACAACACGACGACATCACGCTAATTATCGCCAAATCCGCACCCGCGCCTCTATAGCAAGTCGGTTTACGGTTACGGAGTTCGCCAAACACTTGGAGCGTCAGACTCCATTAACTTCGGAGAAGGCTTCACCGTCGCCTTATAACAGATTAGGATTTATCTCTTACCGTTTGAGGTCACGATGAGTAGGACGCTTGCGTTAGGGTTCAGCTTTCCGCTTCTTCCGGATATAAAAATCGGGTAGGTATCCGAGGGCGTGGATGCCGACGTCCAAATTGTCAGGGTGGTGGACTCTGGTACATGCACCGAAATGGGGGTGAAGTTCGCTGTGGCGCCTTCTGGCAAGCCATGTGCGCTAAACTCAATCTCGCCAGAGAAATTGGAAAAGCTCGAAACGGTCACTTTGAAACTCGCCGAACCTCCGGGCTCAATCTTCTGTAGCCCAGGTGCAATCGAAAGGAAGAACTTGTTCGCGCTGGTATCCTCATCAGGATTTCTCAGGTGAACTGGGACTCCAATCGAAAGCCTGATTTCTCCGAATGTGTATGTCACTCTGATCTCGCCTGCTCCCGGAGCAATCGCTGTCACCTGCCCCGAAGAGTCCACAGTCGCGACCTCTGTGTTCGCGGAGGAAAAACTAATGTGTGATGACTCTGTGACGTCATAGGTCGCGGTTGTGATCGGACTAGTGGTGCGATCAAGAAATTGAGCGAGCACGTCTAAGCGCACTTGTTCTCCTGCAGAATCGAATTGGAGTCCAGAGAACGAGGCAGACATGCTTACCGGAAGATCGGGCCTTTCCACGTCGATTTCAGTGGAGGCGGAGACGAGCTCTTGGCCGGATTTTGGCCTACCCATAACAGAAATTGTATGCCTTCCCAACTTGATTTTCTCTGGTACCGGTACGCTAAGCTCTCCCGGTAATGGCGAGATCGTTCCAGCAAATGGGGTTGCATCTCCCCCCACAAGTACTCCCGGGAACAACGCGGGCGTCGGAGAAGTGACCCGCACATTCAGCGTTTGACCCGGATTCACAATCGTTCCACCAGAGGGCTCTGTGATTTGGAGTACTGGATTACCTTGAGGCGCATTGGTGGTAGCGCCGAGCATTACGGTCGTTAGGATGACTCCGACCGAAATAACGCACAGTCTTTTCAACACTACGATAAAACTGCGCATTGGGTCGTCCGACGACATTATTAATTCTCCGTCACGCCGAACAAGGCTGCGACAGTAGTTTGGGCTGGGCACCTACTCACCTTCGGCTGCTTTCAGGGCCAGAGTATAGCACTTCCACAATTAGTCTCGTAGTACCGCAACGGGACAAGCCATTGTCAATTCCCGAACAAGTCGGACTAACGTAAACTGATCCACTACGTCAATTTCTTCAAAATCTCGAAGTGCCAATTCGAATTGGCACCACCACTTATCTCTAAGAAAACAAAGTAATTGTAGATTATTTTTAAGTACTTCTTGACAAAGAATACTGATCTGTTAGAATGGTTTTGATTTGGCGGCAGGATTTAGAAGGAGACCTCTTGCCCGCGCAAATCAGCCTCGCACTCAGCCCGGTTTCCGAATTTCTCCGTCAAGACCAGCCATGTGCGTTCCTGGTTCCAGTTGCTTTCGGTGCCCTCCGCTCGCTCCGTCTAAATTCCTTCCGTTTCCCGCTCGCCGTCAAACGCCAATTAGCAGGCAACTCCTTTAGAATCACATCTTTTGCAGACTCCTGCTATCTAACCCCTGTCGAATCACATCTTTACAAAAACCCTAGGGGGATAGGGGGCTCAGTCAAAATCCCCTTCAAGTTTCGCTTCGTTTGCGCGCGGTGTCATCCCGAGCGCAGCGAGGGATCTGCTTTTCTCTTTCCCTGTTTCTTTACCCCGTTATGTCATTACTTCTCAAATCTGAAAGGAAACTCCAATGCCCGCTAAACACCACACCGATCAACACTGCCAACACATCAGTCCCCGTGGCCAACGTTGCCGCATGCTCCGCGCAGCTGACCACGCTTCGCTCTGCACGCACCACCTCCGCCAAGCCTCGGCCGCTCAGCCCGATACGGAAGCCCTCGCCGCGGAACTCCTCGGCTCTCTCGATGATTTCTCCACTGCGGATTCCGTTAACAAACTCCTCAGCAACCTCGTCAAGCAGCTAGCCCGCAAGCGCATCGCGCGTCTCGACGCCATCGCCATGGCGTACATGTGCCAGTTGCTCTTGAATAGTCTCCCTCCTCTAAAGAAAGAACTCCGCGCCGAAGATGAGGAGCAGGCTCGGATCAACGATGAGAAGTTTCAGGCCGAGTTCCAGGCTTGGGCGCGGCGGAAAGGGAGACCCGACGACAGCAATGACGCAGTCCCCCAAGCAGTGCCTACTGTCGCCTTGGACAGGCCGTCATGATTCGCAAATCGCAGCGACGCCGCTTAGTGGTGCTGCGAGACGCTCAAGACATTTCCGTCGGGATCCTTAAACCACGCCACTTTGCTGCCGTCCGGAGCGGTCCAAATCCCTCGCTCTTTGTCTTGAACGAACGGATATTTATCGAACTCGACGCCGCGGTTCGTGAGCCAGTCAACCATGGCTTCAATGTCGCCCACCTGCCAGCCCAGCACGGTACTCCGCAGCGGAGTAAACGTTGGAACCTTTACGATCCGAATCATGCTCTTGCCCGCTTGCATGACCAGAGCGAATTGGTCCAGGCTCACAAACTCAAATCCCAGTTTGCCCTCGTAAAAAGCGCGGGCCTTGTCGTAATCCCTGGTGAGAAGGAACCCAACCATGTCCATGGAAGCCAGCATTGTTTCTCTCCTGTCCGGCACGTTTCGGGTTTTCAGGTGCCTTAGGTCTGGGACGTATCCTCGATGAGTGCTGTAAACTGCATGCACCGCTAAAGACATCGAGCATCAAATCACAAAGGAAGCCTCATGTCATTATTCGGAGAACTAGGAACACGCAAGGAACTGGAAAACAAGGCCAAGGCCGAGGGGCGCTTGCCGCCGGGGCAGTCGCTCACTCTAAAGTGGCCCGTGCTCCATTACGGCAGCATTCCACACTTTGATCCCGCGAAGTGGGATTTCCAAATTTCTGGTGAAGTCGAGGAGCCGAAGCGCCTGACGTGGAACGACTTTCGCGCGCTGCCGCAAACCGAAACGATGTCGGACTTCCACTGCGTCACGCGCTGGAGCCGCCTCGACAATCGCTGGAAAGGCGTGCTGTTCACGGATGTGATGAAGCTGATCAAGGCGAAGCCGACCGCGCGATTCGCGTCCATCCTCGCGGAAGAGGGCTACACCGCGAATGTACCGCTCGACGATTTGTTGAAGCCGAATGTTCTCTTCGCGTTCGAGCACGACGGCGAGCCGCTCACCGGCGAACATGGTGGCCCCCTGCGCTTGATCGTTCCGCATCTCTATGCCTGGAAAAGCGTCAAGTGGGTGCGCGGATTCGTGCTTCTCGACCACGACCGCCTCGGCTTCTGGGAGCGCAACGGCTATCACGCCTACGGCGACCCATGGAAAGAACAGCGCTACTCGGGCCGTTGTTGACACGCGTCCTGTCATTCTGGAATCATCCCAAGACCGTTGCCCAATTTTTGCGAGTGGCGAAAGCCTTCCGAGCCACGGCGCTGAGCGAAGTAACTCTTGTAGCTGCGCTCCCGTAAAGCAGGGATGAAGGGAATCGAGACATGGCGGCCGGCATCCGCACAAACGAATTGCGAAAGGTGTATAACACGGCGCCGCCGCTCGCGGCCGGCGGGGGCGGGTTTGCCTTTGCCGAAAAGCGCAGCAAAGGCAAACAGCCCAAACCGGAAGTCGTCGCCCTCAATGGCATTTCGCTGGATATACAGTCAGGAGAAATCTTCTGCCTGCTCGGCCCAAACGGCGCGGGAAAATCCACGACCGTCGGCGTGCTCACCACGCGCGTAAAGCCAACCGCAGGCCAAGCCTGGATTGGCGAACACGATGTTTGGAAAGAACAGTCCGCCGTTAAACGCCTGATCGGCGTAGTGGCACAGCGCCCCAACCTCGATTTTTCTTTGACCGCTCGCGAGATTCTCGCTTTTCACGGCGCCTATTTTGGCCTTAGTTCGCACGAACGTAACAATCGCGCGGCTTCTCTCCTCGAGCGCTTCAAGCTTACCGATCGCGCCGATCAAATCGTCCGCGGATTTTCAGGCGGCATGATGCAGCGCCTCTCCATTGCGCGCGCCATGATGCATGATCCGCAAGTGCTTTTCCTCGATGAACCAAGCGCTGGTCTCGATCCGCAGACGCGCCTACTTTTGTGGGAGATCATTCGCGAGTACAACCGCAGCGGCAAAACCGTTCTGCTGACTACGCATAACATGGAAGAAGCCGACGCACTGTGCCAGCGCCTGGCCATCGTCGATCATGGCCGCATCATCGCGCTGGGCACACCGACAGAGTTGAAGGCTTCCGTACCGGGCGGCTACCTGCTGCGACTGCGCTTCGGCCAACACTCGCCGGAATTGTTGCAGCGCTTCCAGGCGCTGTCTGGCGTGCGTGAAGTGCGCGCCACGGAAAACAACGGCGCCGATCTTTACGCCGACCGCGGCGGCTCGCTTGTTTCGGAGGTTGCGAATCTCGCGCTAGCGGCGAATATCGAGTTGTGCGACGTGCACATCTCCGAGCCCAGTCTCGAAAATCTTTTTCTGCACCACACCGGCAGGAGCTTGCGCGAATGAACTACAAAGCTTTCATAGCGATGCTGGCTCGCGACGTGCGCGTGGCGCGCCGCAACATTGTGGCGCTGCTTTTTCAAACATTCCTGCAGCCGCTGATGTTCGTGTTTATTTTCGGCCGCGTGATGGTCGGCAGCGGCTACATGCCGCCTTCCTACAAGAGCCTGCTGCTTCCGGGCATCATGGCGCTCAGCATGGTCGGCACGGGTATTTGGGCTGTGGCTATGCCGCTCATCGGAGAGTTTCAGTTCACGCGCGAAATCGAGGACCGCTTGCTCGCTCCCATGGATATTTCCTGGGTGGCGATTGAAAAAGTTGTCGCTGGAACGCTGCAAGCGCTGGCCGCCGGATTGATGGTCATTCCGTTCGCGTGGCTGTTGCTCCGGCCAGGCGTGGATTTGAGCCTGCACCGGCCGATCCTATTTGCGATTGTGGCGCTGCTTGTGGCCGTTTTTTCCGCGTGCGGCGGCCTCGCGCTCGGATGCAGCGTCGAGCAAACGCACATCGGCTTGATGTTTTCGCTGGTGGTAGCGCCGATGATCTTTTTCGGCTGTACGTACTATCCGTGGAGCGCGCTGGACAAATTTCCAGTGATGCAAAAAATAGTTCTTGTAAATCCGCTGGTTTATGCCAGCGAAGGTTTGCGGGCAACTCTCGTGCCGCAATTCCCACATCTGTCGCTGCTCGCCGTATTCGTTGCTTTGTTTGGATTTAACGCGCTGTTTCTCACCGTGGGCCTGCGGCAGTTCCACAAAAAAGCGGTTAGCTAGGAGAGTTTTAAAGGAAATCTAGCGCCAACGAAAGAGCTTCAACGCGAGGACAAAGCAAACGAGCAGCCAAGCGCTCAGCACGGTAAGTTGCGGCCACAACTGAGCGAGATTCGCGCCTTGCAACATGTTGGCACGCAGCGCGTCGATTGCTGCAGTCAATGGAAGCGCTTTGATAATGGGTTGAACGACATCGGGAAAACGCTGCGCGGAAAAGAACACGCCGGACGCGATCCACATGGGGAGCATAACGGCATTCATCAAACCAGAAGCTGCCTCGATCGTTCTGGCGCGCGACGCGAGCAGCAATCCAAGCGCACTGAATGACAACGAACCGAGCAGACACACTACAGCCAAATCGAGCAGCGAGCCGCGCACCGGAACGTGAAAAATCAACGCACCGAAGCCAAGAACGATTCCGACTTCGGCGATAAGCATCAAGATGCGCGAGAGCACATAGGAAAGTAAAAAGTATTGTTTCGGCATGGGCGTCGCGACTAAGCGCTTCAAGAGCTTTTTGCGCCGTGCATCGACGACCGTAAAGCCCATGCCCCAAATCGCGCTACCCATCAGATTCATTCCGAGCAAGCCGGGAACAAGGAAATCGATGTAACGCGAACCGGCCTCCCGCATGATCGCGTCGCTGGTTCGAATGGGATCGACGCGGCCGGCGTCTTGCTGCACGGCGCGATCGGCGAGCATGCGCGCGGTGCGGCCCTCGGGGTTGGTGTCGTCGTAACTATAGACGACGGAACCGTTAGCGTTTGGGATGGCAAGCAAGGCAATTTTGCCAGTGCGCAGGGCTTCTTCGGCGGCGTTCGAATCGAGCAGTTCCACGGCGAGCAGCTTCTCGCGTTGCAGAGATTGCGCGAGGACGGGATTGGTGGTGGCGATCTTTAGAACTTCGGCGGGACGATTGCGGAACGCGATGCCCAGGCCGGCGGCAAGAAGGATTGGGAACGCGAAGATCCAGAAGAGCGCCTCTGGCTCGCGGAGCGTTTCGAGGAAGCGCACGATGGTCAACTGCACCAGCGGATGTTCGGCAAACGCTTTGCCGCCAGGAGCCTTCCGCTCCGCGGCTCGCGCACGGACATCTGGAATAGCGGTGGTTTCACTCATGTGGTTTGCTCATTCATCGCGGAGGTGGCGTCCTGTCAAAGAGACGAATACATCCTCCAGAGTTGCCGAATGCGTGCTTAGTTCAGTGAGAGGAATATTTTGGCGGGTCAACTCGGCGAGCAGCGCAGGAACAGCGAGATGCAGTTCGGTGACTTGCATTTCGATGGTGCCATTTTCGGAGCGGACGTCGCGGACACCTTGGATGCGGCGCAATGCGGGGACGTCGAGCGCGTGGGAATTGGCGCCGGCCGAAAAGGCGACCATGTGCTCCGCACACGTAGAGGCAATCAATTCGCGCGGGCTGCCGAGAGCGATTTGTTTGCCGTTGTCCATGATAGCGACGCGCTCGCAGAGGCGTTCGGCTTCGTCCATGTAGTGCGTGGTGAGAAGGATGGTGCGGCCGGAGGATTTGAATTGCTCGATCAAATCCCAAAGCTGGCGGCGGGCTTGCGGGTCGAGACCAGTGGTGGGCTCATCGAGAAAAAGAAAATCGGGGTCACCCACGAGCGCGCACGCGAGAGCGAGGCGCTGTTTCTGCCCGCCGGAGAGATTGCCGACGCGGGAATTCTTTTTTTCTTCAAGCTGCACGAGCGCGATGGCTTCGGCCGCGCCCGGTCCTTGCTCAAAAAAACTGCGGAACAAGCGGAGTGTTTCGAACACGGTCAGTTTTTCAGAAAGCTGCGTGTCTTGCAGTTGAATGCCAAGGCGCTGGCGGAGCTGCTTGGCATCGGAGCTCCAATGCATGCCAAGCAATTCCACTTCACCGGAATCCGGTTCCGTGAGACCTTCACAGATTTCGACTGTGGTTGTTTTGCCCGCGCCGTTGGGACCGAGAAGGCCGAAGCATTCGCCGGCGCGAACTTCGAGGTCGAGGCCGTTTACGGCGACGACATCCTGATACGCCTTGCACAGACCGGTGACACGCAGGGCTGGTTGGGAGACGACCGCGGACATGAGTCCAGTATCACGTCGGGAACGGATACGTTCAAGCCCTCATTACGAGAGGCCGTGGGTACACTTAAACGAGGCTGGGCTCCATTTGAAATCAATTTTCCGGACAGCGCTCTCGTCAAGCGTGTGGACTATTTCCGAGTAGCACGTAATCCGTCGAGAACAAGAGTGGCGCGGATGGGAGACCGCGCCACTCCACGATGTCCAATTTGCTAGGGCTTCAAGGGAGTTGCATCCTGACTCTTGAAGAGACCCAGCCCGGTGGATTGGCGGATGATGGTAGCCTTGGTAGCCCCATCGTTATCGAGACGCGTGTGGCTCGCGGTGGAGTTGTTGCCCTTGGCGATGCAGGCGGCGGTGATGCAGCCATCGGTATACGCGGCGAAGACACGGCCAGTCTTGTCCACCGTGACATCGTTGAAGTCCAGGAGGTTTCTGGTTCCACTGGGGCAGGTCGTGCCCTGAGTACAAATCACGCCGAGCTGCACGGCATCATTGGGCGTGGCGTCCACAGTGAACCAAGTCCGGCCACCGTTGTACGTGGTGGCGATGTAGCCGTGCCACACACCGTTGAACGGAGTTGGGCCAGTGTCCGCTCCTGCGGCATCGCCGGCCGAGGGCGTACCCAGGAAGAAGAAGGACGCACGGTCGTTGTCACCGGCAACGACTTCTGGGAAGACCGCATTGCGGATGCTGAAGGGCACTCCGACATCCAAGTCACTGTGCCAAGAGCGCCCTTGATCGTCGGAAACGGTGACGTGCGGATGTCCATCTCCGGCAACGTAGCCAAAATACACGCGTCCTTTGGAGCCGATGCCTACGGACGGGTCGCTCGAGTTGGGAGTGCTTCCGGTAACCGGCTGCACAGTGAACGTGAGACCGTTATCCTTGGAGACGATCAGGCCTTGCGTGCTTCCGCAGCTTTTATTGGGGAGGTACACGATGCCGCTTGAGCTGACCTTAATGTGACCGTGCAAGCCACCGCAATCCAGCACCGTGTACATGGGGTGGGCAGCTTCGTAGGTCAAGCCGCCGTCCTGACTAAGCGCCATTGCGGCATCGCCGATATCCTGCGACGCGTAGTAGACAGCATGCGGATATTGCGTGAGGGGGCCACGAACGGCCAACTGCGCGCAGGGCACCGGAGTAGCAAACAACTGATCGGCGGTACAAAGGCGGAACGGTCCGCCGCCGACGGTCTGATGATCGACTCCCGAGGCGATGCCGCCGCCCTGACTTACGGTATAGGTTTCGCCGTCGTTGTCGGTAAAAGCAGAGAGACTGGTGGTACCAAAGAGCTGAGAGACGACGGTGCGGCCGGTTTGGGAATCCGTGAAGAGGATGGGATCCAGAGTAGTGATGTTGGTGTTCGGCCCATCCTTGAGCAGCCAGGTTGCCGTGGCTGGCGAAGTGTTGGTGTTGAAAGTGACCTGCAATGTGTCGAAGACTGCCTGGGTCATGATGCGGCCCGAATTAAAGTTGGCGCCAATCGAAGGTTCGCCGGAGTTGTCGCCCAGACCTGGCGGCGATTGGTAGTTTGTATAGGTGGGCGCTGTGCCGTGAGCCAGCGAGTCCGTGGGCGGGGTGGTGATGGTGGCCACGCCACTATACGGGTCGCCGGGAGCGACATTGGAATCCACGACGTGAACAGTGTAGACGCCAGTTCCTGAAACGGTGGGGTCAATCACCACGGCTTCGCCGGTTTCTGGTATGCCGCCGGTCGAGCTAGCGACCACCGGACCAGTGAGATCGCCTTTGTGCACATAAAGATCGTAATCATTGAGCTTGACCTGGTGGGAAATGCTGATGGCCAAGACCAAACCTTTGTAATTGGCGGGGGAGCCGGTAAGAGTGATGGTGTATACATCGCAATCGGTTCCGTCGACGCAGGTGGTTTCATCGGTAGTAGCCCCGGCAATGCCGCCGCCGGCCCAGGACGCGGAAGAGCCATTTACTGGGTTCAGAGTGCTGGAAGCTGGAGTTGCCGCGTAAACAAGAGCCGCGAAACAGAAGGCAGCCAGAGCGAGAAATATTCCCGGCTGCAAGCTAAATCTAGTGGCCCGGCCAAAAGTATTGGCAGTGTTTCTGGACACAGAAAAACCCTCCTTCTATCTTCGTAGTGGCGACATTTTCAGGACACGGTTACAGCCTGACGGAGCCTATAAAGTAAGTCGGGACACGGTAAATCAGGCGAAGACCTGATTTCTTCCCCGGGGAATCACTGGGGGTAGGACTTGGTGCGCGGCCCCGGTTTTTTAGTTTACTCAGAGCGGAGAGCACCCGGAGAGTGTTCGAATTTCTATTGATTCGAATTCTACAAAACCTTCACGCAATGGAGTGCGTGGTGTTAATCTCGCAGCCGATTTGGAGGGGACAGTAACGCCATGAAAAACTCGATTGGACGGATGGGATTGGCGATTCTGGTTGCCGGCGCGCTTTCGATCGTGGCGGTAAGGGCGCAGCAGGGGACGCCGCTTACGCAGGAGCAGAAAGACCAGAGAGTGCAGACGGAGAAAGAGCTGGAGTCGGTTGCCGTCATCGAACGAAAAGTGATGGTGCCAATGCGAGACGGCGTGCGGCTGGCGACGGATATTTACCGGCCGAAGAATACGACAGGGCCAGTGCCAATTATTTGGGTGCGCACACCCTACAATTTTAATTTTTGGGATGTGCGCAACGGATTGCCGGCGGACATGCGGGCGGCGCTGACGGCGGTAAAGCGCGGCTATGCCTATGTGGTGCAAAACGAGCGCGGGCATTTTTTCTCGGAAGGGAATTACGACATTCTGGGCGCGCCGCGGACGGATGGAACGGACATGCTGGATTGGCTGAAGGCACAACCGTGGACGAACGGCAAAGTGGGAACGACGGGATGCTCTTCGACGGCGGAATATCAGATGGCGATTGCGGCGACGGGGCATCCGGCGTATACGGCGATGAATATTCAAAGTTTTGGCGCGGGTGTCGGACGCGTCGGACCATATTACGAACAGGGAAACTGGTACCGCGGCGGCGCCGTACAGATGCTGTTTATTACATGGATTTACGGAGAGCAGAATCAAGTGAGGCCGATGTTTCCTGCCAATACTTCGCAATCCGATTTGATTCGCGCGTCGAAAGCGTTTGATCTGGCGCAACAACTTCCGCCAGTGGACTGGTCAAAGGCCCTGTGGCATTTGCCGGAGCAGGATATTTTGAAGGCGGTGGATGCGCCGCACGGAATTTATGCGGATGCAATGCCGGTGGATACGGGCGGGCGCATGATTCAGCGGACGCCTAATGATCCGGCTTGGTACAAGGGCGGACTCTATCACGATGATATGCCGCTGAATCTTCCCGGGTTGTGGTTCATGACGTGGTACGACGTTTCGATGGGGCCGAACCTCGAACTTTACAATCATGTGCGGAAGACAGCGAAGGGCGGAGTTGGCGATGAGCAGTGGGTGATTATCGCTCCGGTGGGGCACTGCGCATATACCAGGGCGACGGAGGATACAATGGTCGGCGAGCGCAGCATGGGGGATGCTCGGCTCGACTATCAGGAGATTACGTATAGCTTTTTCGATCGTTTCTTGAAGGGCGAGAAGAGCGCGAAGATCGATTCGATGCCGAAGGTGACGTATTTCACTATGGGGATGAACAAGTGGCAGACGTCCGAGACCTGGCCGCCCGCCGGCGCGCAAACGATGACGATGTATCTATCGAGCGGGGGCCGCGCGAACTCTCTGACAGGAGATGGGGTGCTTGCCACGTCGGCTCCTCCGGCGGATAAGCCAGATTCGTTTACGTACGATCCGATGAATCCGGTGCCTTCGTATGGCGGCAATGTGTGTTGCACGGGGACCGCGGTACAAGCCGGAGCTTTCGACCAGCGCAAAATGGAAGCGCGCAACGACATCCTCGTGTATACGTCTGAACCATTTAAAGAAGGGACAGAATTGAGCGGGCCGATTACGCCGACGCTCTATGTTTCGTCGGATGCGAAGGACACGGACTTCACGGTGAAAGTGCTGGACGTTTATCCGGACGGGCGGGCTTACAACCTCGACGAATCGATCCAACGATTGCGGTATCGTGATGGCTACGACAAGCCGCTGGTTTGGATGGAACCGGGGAAGGTCTACAAGGTGACGCTGCAGCCCCTGAACACCAGCAATTACTTTGAGGCGGGCCATCAACTGCGGATTGAGATTTCGAGCAGCAATTTCCCGCGGTTCGACCGCAACCTGAACACCGGCGGGAACAATTATGACGAGGAAAAGGGAGTCGTGGCGCACAATGCCGTTCATCACTCGAAACAGTATCCTTCACAAGTGGTGGTGACGGTGGTCAAGAAGTGATTCGCGCAAATTAATACAGATCGAAAGTCCTAGATACCCACCTGCAAAAGCAAGATGAGGGGCGCCTACGGCTCATCGCCGGAGACAAGTTCGTCACAGCTGAGAGGTTTTCTCGGAAATGGTTATCGCCCGAGCTTACGCGAGGGACTCATTTCTTTGGGGTTACAACCTTTTCACGCGTATTCAACAGCGCTGACACAAGGATGTAATGCGCGAAGGCTATCTACCTTGGAGCCCGCCCACGCCTGATCCAAGGAGAGAGAGAACATGTCCGAAAGCAAGCTGAATAGAAGGAAGCCGCAGTTGGGCAAATCGCTATGCGCAACGGCATTGGCATTTTCGATGCTGGCTTATGTCCCAGCCGGCTACAGCAGCCCAGATCACGACGGGGATGGCCGTCACTCTGAAACGGCCAGCCCGATCAAGCACGTCATTATCATCGTCGGTGAAAATCGGAGCTTCGACCACCTATTCGCCACCTACGAGCCAAAAAGGAAGAACGAGAGGGTGTTGAACCTCTTGTCGGAAGGGATCATCAATGCCGATGGGACTCCTGGCCCCAATTTCGCCAAAGCACATCAATTTAAGATCGTGTCCGCCCCCAATGGTGGCAAATTTTTTAGTAGCGCGGACCTGGCAAACAAGGAACTCTACGCAACTTTGCCGGCGCCCGATTTGAACGGCGTGCAAAATCCGCCCGCTGCCGCCCTCTTGAGTCTTGGTGGCGATCCGGGCTTGGCCCCCCAGGATCAATTCCTGATGGGAACCGGTGGCACCGGTCTGCCCTTCAACGAAGGTCCGGATACCCGCATTCCCAACGTCAACAATCTGCCACCGGGTCCCTTCCAGTTGACCGGCCCGAACTTGGCGTTTGACGCCTACGCCGGCGACACCGTCCATCAGTACTTCCAAATGGTTCAGCAGGTAGATTGCGCCATCGACGCGGAGCACGTATCGAAGGACAACCCGACGGGTTGTCTCCATGATCTCCAGTCGGCGATCGACACCACCTACAGCACGCCCATTGGCGGGACGCCGCACGACACCGGACAGACTATGGAGTTCTTCAACATGCAGAACGGCGACGCGCCGCTGTTCAAATCCCTCGCTGATAAATACACCATGAGCGACAACTATCACCAGCCTGTACTAGGCGGCACCGGCCCGGACAGCCAGCCGCTCGGGTTTGCCGATCAAGTGTTCTTCAGCGATGGTAAAGGCAATCCCGCAACGCCAGCGGCGAAGAACATCTATAATCCCGATCCCGTGGCTGGAACACTCAATCTCTATACGCAGAGGGCGCAATGGTTCAACTGCAACGACACCACCCAGCCCGGCATCGCCGCGATCACGAATTATCTGAGCGCGCTTCCCTATGCCGTGGAAACAAAGTGCGGACCCGGAGAGTATTGGCAGGCCGTCAACGTCAACCCCGCCTTCACGCCTAAAGGAACGCCGCAGTCCGGCCTCGTCGTACCGCAGACTATGCAGAAGAGCATCGGCGATGTGCTGAGCGCCCACAATATTTCCTGGAAATATTATGGCGGCGGCTTCAATGCTAGCGGAACTGGCACCCCATTGGACGGGCTCTATTGCAATATCTGCAACCCGTTCGAGTATGAGTCGGTCTATCCGGGCATGGTTGCGGATCACATGCGGGACGTCACCGATCTCTTCACTGATCTCGAGAACGGCACGCTCCCGGCGGTTTCCTATGTGAAGCCCGACGGCGTCATGGACGGCCACCCTGCTTCGTCGAAGTGGGGGCTCTTCGAGGCCTTCGCGCAAAACATTATCGAACTTGCGCAAAGCAACCCGAAGCTATGGGCCGAGACAGCGATCTTCGTCACCGTGGACGAGGGCGGCGGCTTCTACGACTCAGGCTTTATCCAGCCGGTGGATTTCTTCGGGACGGGCCCGCGCATTCCGATGATCGCGGTTTCGCCCTTCTCGACTGGCGGGCATATCAGCCACGTCTATGCCGAGCACTCCTCTTTCGTGAAATTCGTCGAACGGAACTGGATGCTCGACACCAAGCTGAGCGACCGTAGCCGCGATAACCTGGCGAATCCAGTGCAAGACGGCCATTCCTACGTGCCTCGGAACATGCCGGCGATTGGCGACCTGTTCGATTTGTTTGATTTCGAGCATGGGCACGATGGGGGGAATTAGGAGCTAAAGCCAAGAAGACGATTTCGTTGATGGCTCGGGGAGGGTGGAGATCACCCGCTCCGAGCCATTTAGTTATTCGGTTGGGCTTGCCAAAAAAACGAGCAACGTTGCGGTCGGGCTTTTGCAGTTTGCAGCGGTTGTGAAGACGGGCACAGCGTGCTGTGTCCCTACAAGAAGTTGCCCTCGGCTGCTGCGGACCGCGTTTGGGTGTACCTTGGGAGGTGAACTTTTTGGGCGGCTATGCGTATTGAATTCCATGCGGCCGGGTGTCTGAGGTTTGGCCGTTCTCGAGTCTTTGCAAGAAGGAATAGCAAATCATGGATACATTTCTCTTGGACCTGAAATACTCAGCCCGCTCTCTATGGAGAGCCAAGGGGTTTGCCTTAACCGTTTTTTTGACTTTTTCTGTTTGTATCGCGGCGAACACGGCTCTTTTCGCCATCGTGAATTCGGTTGTGTTGCGGCCGTTGCCGGTATCGGAGGCCAATTCGATTTTGTTGATGTCGAACGAATATCCGAAGGCCGGGGTCATCGGCATAAACAACAGCAGTTCGGGCGATTACTTCGACCGGATGCGCGAAATGACGGTTTTTGAGAGCCAGGCAGTCTTCAAGGGACGGGATCAAACGGTAGAGCTGAATGGATTGCCGCAGCGGATTCGCGGGATGGTGGTGACGCCTTCGTGGTTCGAGCTGCTGCGAGTGTCACCTGCGCTAGGACGGCCATTCTCGCACGAGGAAGGAGAAGTGGGGCAGGACCACGAAGTGATCCTCAGCCACGGGCTGTGGGAGCAGTTGTACGGCGGCGACAAATCGGCGCTTGGACGAGACCTGCGGATTAGCGGGCAGCCATTCAGGATTGTCGGGGTGATGCCGGAAGGATTTGATTTTATTGATCCAGAGGTACGGTTGTGGATGCCGTTGGCGTTCACCGCCGAACAGAGGACCCAACACCACAGTAACAACTGGTATCACATCGGGCGTTTGAAAACGGGCGCGACATTGGCACAGGCGCAAGCGCAGGTGAACGCGATCAATGATGAAAATCTCGAGCGCTTTCCGGAGTTCAAAGAACTTTTGATCAACGCTGGATTTCATACAGTGGTGACGCCGCTGCAGGATCTGCTGACGGCGGGGGTTAAGAGAACCTTGTATTTGCTTTGGGGTGGAGCAGTCCTGGTGCTGCTGATCGGCGGGCTGAACATTGCGAACTTGGCACTGACCCGACTTGCGCTGCGGCGGAAGGAAATGGCGACGCGTATCGCGCTGGGGGCAGGCCGAGCGCAGTTGGTGCGGCAACTGCTTTTGGAAAATGTCGGATTGGCGTTGGTGGGAGGAGTGGCTGGTCTGGTTCTTGGAGCGGGGCTGCTGCGGGCCCTAACCGCGATTGGCTTGGAGCATTTTCCGCGCGCTGGGGAGGTGCGCGTGGATGCGGCGGTCGTCCTCGTCGCTCTGGGGCTGTCCGTGGCCGCCGGCGTGTTTGTCGGATTGTTTCCAGTGGTGAGCATTTCAAAGCTCGGAATCAACGATGCGTTGCATGAGGACAGCCGGACGGGCACAACCGGAAAAAAGACGCGTAGCGTGCGTAAATTGTTGGTGGCGGCGCAGATTGGCTTTGCGTTTGCGCTGCTGATGGGCGCGGCCTTGTTTTTGGCTAGCTTTCGGCGATTGCTGCAGGTCGATCCGGGATTCAGGCCCGATGGCGTAGTGACGGCGTCGGTAGCCTTGCCGCGATCGAAATATGCGAAGCCAGAAGACTGGCGAATGTTCATGAACCGCGTGCTGCCGGCAGTACGAGCCATACCAGGAGTTGCCCTTGCGAGCGCAACGACTGTGATTCCGCTTGGCGGCGATCATGATGACGAAGTGATTCTAGCTGAGGGTTATCAGATGAAGCCGGGCGAATCCATTATTTCGCCATTGAACATGAACGTGACGCCGGGGTACTTCGAAACCATGGGCATTCCGATGGTTCGAGGACGAAGTTTCGATGAGCGCGACAATGAGAGCGCGCTGCGTGTGGTGATTGTGGACGAGCGGTTGGCTGCTCACTTTTGGCCGAACATCGATCCGATTGGAGGCCGAATGTATTTGCCCAGCGATGCAAAAAGTCTGATGAAAATTGATGAACATACGGTGTGGCTGACGGTTGTAGGAGTAGCGCGCACTTTGCGGTACGAACACCTGGAGGACACCGGTGCGACAGCCGGAGCATTTTATTTTCCCATTTCGCAGTCCGCGGACAACAGCTTCACCTTTGCCTTAAAGACCCGCGGCGACGAGGATTCGGTAGTGCGGGGGTTGAGGGGAGAGATTTCGAGACTGGACCCCGATTTGGCGGTCTTCGATGTACGCTCGATGTCGGAGCGTATCGACCTTTCGCTGGCTTCAAGGCGGACTTCGATGCTTCTGGCAAACGCCTTCGGCGGAGTCGCGTTGTTTCTTGCGACGCTCGGAATTTATGGGGTGCTGGCGTACTTGGTGGCGCAACGTACTCGGGAAATTGGGATTCGCGTGGCGCTTGGCAGCACGCGAGCGAGTATTCTCAGGCTTGTTCTGAGAGAAGGATTCGAGCTCGTTTTGATCGGCTTGGTTTTGGGAATTATCGGCGCAGCATCGCTGCAAAAAGTCGTGGCTACCGAAATATATGGCGTTCGGGCGCTCGATCCGCTGGTGTTGGCGAGTGTCATGGCATTGCTGGCGATCGTGGCACTTGCCGCGTGCGCCGTGCCCGCTCGGCGGGCCATGCGAGTCGATCCAATCGTGGCGCTGAGAAGCGAGTGAGCTCCTGGCGTGAGCAGGGCACGACGGTCGTACCGGCCCGCAAGAGGCCGAGCCAGCGATGCGAAGATGTGGCTGGAGCGAAGAGCCCCGTTAACCGGCGGCGGCTTGGGATTTGGCCGGGTCGATTTCGATGCGGCCCTTGAAATGAGCGCCATCTTCGATGCTGATGCGGGCGGTGGAAATATCGCCGGTGACCGAGCCGTCAGTCTTGACGTCAACGCGGTCGCGGGCGTGGACGTTGCCGATGACTTTGCCAAACACGACCACCTCGCCGGCATGAATTTCGGAATTGAGAACGGCGGTGGGGCCGACGGTGAGTTGATGGCCGTTGAGTGAGATGGGGCCGTCGACCTTGCCGTCAATCTGCAAGTCTTCGGTGCCGGTGAGCTGACCCTTGATGTGCAGGCCGGACCCCAGGCGAGCGGAACTGCGTACGTTAGAGGTGGCTGGCTTCGGCGCCGAAGGGGTGCCGAAAGCGATGACGGATGCTGGTGATGCTGCTGGAGATGCCGCCGGCAGTGCTTGGGCTTGCGGTGGCGGAGTGGCGGGGGCCTGAGGTTGCGTTTGCTGCTTGTTCCACATAGTTCCTCCCTTATCGGTCCATAAGAAGCAGATTTTGGCCCCGGCTGGGATGGAGCGATGTGCACGTACTCTAGATGGATGCGGCAGAGTGAAGCAATGCAAAATTACGCTAGTTTGCGCATTCGAGAACCTGCCCGGCGGAACAGGTGAAATTGTCCTATGTTCATGCGAGGTCGACAACTCGGTTTAGAGAGCCGACCAGATACTTCCAGGCGAGGTAGTAGATGATGAGCCCGATAGGCGCGAGGATCGGAAAATAGTGGGTGGCAAAACCGGGGATCGAGAAATTCAAAAGACTCGTGAGAAGCATGCCAAGCGGGCCGAGGAGAAACGGGAGCAAGGCACCATGGATGCCAATGGAAAGATGAGTGCGCGAATGCGACGCGATGAAGAGCATGTTCCAGAGGCCCCATAGGTTAGGAACTGCGGCCATGGGGAAAATCATGATGCGCTCGAGAGGTTCGGAAAAGTTGTAGTCGTAGCGAGCGATGCAAAACGCGGTTAGGCCCAGCAAGAGAACGATCGTGGGAACCACAATGCCTGCCATGTAGGCGCGAAGATATTTGTGCTGGTTCATAAAGCCTCCTGCTTCACAAGTGATAGAACAATGCCGGGATGATCCCGGGGAAAAAGAGAACAGCTGCGCCAGCAAGTGAGGCGAGCACCCAATCAAACCAGGGAACTGTGTTCACAGGGGACGGCTGGTCGGCGAGTTTGCGGAGCATTTGGGGCCAGAGGTCGCGGCGAAGTTCGCTGTCCTGTGCGGGGGCGATCGCCTGCTTGAGGAGTTCTTTCATTTCTTTGTCGAGTTCTTCGTTGCTCATTTCGTGGTGACCTCCGGGCGAAGGGAATTGAGTTTTTTTCTCAGCATTCGAACGGCGCGGAAGAGCCTGACTTTTACGAGCGATTCGGAGATGCCCACGGCCTGGGCGATATTCGCGTAGGGCTCTTCCTCGATCAGGGCGAGGGTGGCGACGAGCCTGTATTTTGCCGGGAGCTGGTGGAAAGCTTCTTTGATCTGCCGGCGCCTCTCGCTGCCGAGCGCAGGGTCGCCGGTCGATGCGCAGGGGAGATTATCCGGAAGCTCGGATTCTGGGCGTGCGTGCCTCAGATGGTCCAGGGCCGCGTTGGTGCCGATTCGGCGCGCCCAGGCGAGGAAATTGCCATCGGGTCTGAATTGAGATCGATGTTTATGGATGCGCCAGAACGTTTCCACAGTTAAATCCTCAGCGATGCCGGTGTCGCGGACGATGCGGACTATCCAGGCATAGACTTCCTTCTGGTGCTGCCGGAAAAGCGCTTCGAAGGCTTCCAGGTCGCCCGTCGCGAAGCGTTCCAGCAGTTTCATTTGCAACTCTCTATTTCTAATTACTGGTTAGGCCAAGCCAAGGTTACAAATAGTTTTGGGTACGGCCCAGAAAACAAGAAGGGGCACGATGAATCGTGCCCCCTACGAAGAAAAATCGGCAACTGCGAGTTGTTAGTAGATGTCGTATTGCTCCCAGTGGAGGGTGGCGTCGGACTGGATGATGATGTGTTTGTGCGAGGTTTGCTCGAGCTCGTCCATCAGCATGGACTCGCGCGTTTTAAGAGCCTTCGCGATTTCGGGGTGGACACGAAGAGTGAGATTCGGGCCTTCGTGGTCGGCGGTGGCCATTTTGCGGGCTTCGGCTTGGATTTCGTAGCAGAGCGTAGGGATGGATTTGACCATGCCGGAGCCGGTGCAATAGGGGCACGGCTGGCAGAGGACCCTCTCCAGCGCTTGCTTAGTGCGTTTGCGGGTAATGCAGACCAGACCGAACTCGTTGAAGGAGAGCGCCTTCGACGGGGCTTTATCTTGTTCTAGCGCCATTTGCAGGGCGCTCAGGACTTTTTCGCGGTTGCGGCGCTCTTCCATGTCGATGAAGTCGACGACGATGATGCCGCCGAGGTCGCGAAGGCGGATTTGGCGGACGATTTCCTTTACGGCTTCGAGGTTGGTTTTGACGATGGTGTCCTCGAGGCGCGTGGAGCCTTTGCCGACGAACTTGCCGGTGTTGACGTCGATGGCGACGAGGGCTTCGGTGTGATTGATAACGATGTAGCCGCCGGATTTTAGCCAGACTTTGGCACGCAAGGCTTTGTCGAGTTCGTGTTGGATGCCGAATTCTTCGAAGATCGGCGTTTCCTTGGTGTAGAGCTTGACTTTGTTGACGAGCTTCGGTTGGAAGCGGCTGACGAATTCCACGATCTTGCCGTATTCCTCTTCGTTGTCGATCCAGATGCCGGTGAAATCGTCGCTGACGTAGTCGCGGAGAATGCGCTCGACGAGGTTGAGGTCGCGATGGAGTAACGCGGGAGATTTGCGCTGCTCGCTGCGCTCCTTGATTTCGTTCCAGCTCTTGCCGAGGAATTCGATGTCGGTGCGAATTTCGTCGTCGGTGGCGCCGCCAGCGGCGGTTCGAACGATGAAGCCGCCGGGATAGCTGTTACCGGCTTCGCTGACTAAGCGACGCAAGCGCGAGCGGTTTTCGGCGGAGATGATTTTGCGCGAGACGCCAGTGTGATGAACCGTCGGCATATAGACCAGGAAGCGGCCGGGCAAGGCGACGTGGCTGGTGATGCGCGCGCCTTTTTTACCGAGTGGCTCTTTGGCAATTTGGACCACGACGTCCTGACCAGCTTTCAACATTTCGCTGATGAGCTGCGGGCGACGGGGCGGTCCGGAATGGCTGCGATGACCGCGATCGTGCCGGGGACCGCCAGGACCGCTGGGACGGCGTTCGAATCGCGGCCCGGAAGGACGACCGCCGCGATCACCTCCGCGATCGGGACGTCCGCCACGGCTGTCTGGGCGGCCACCGCGGCCGCGATCGCGTCCGCCGCGCTGTGGGCGCTGGAAACGAGCGCGGGGATTGCCGCCGATGCGGGCGGAATCACGCGGAAAATCTTCGCGAGGAGTTGCGGCGCCGCCGATGCGAGGTGCGCGAGTCTCACCGGGAAGCAGAATGACATCATCTTCGATGACCGCGGGTTCCGCGGCGATTTCTCCTACGTGCGCCTCAATCACTTCTGCTTCGGTGTGTTCGTGTTCGGGTTGCTCGCGTTCAGTGTGGTCGTGCACGGCGTGCTCGGGATCACCGAGGGCTGCGGCGTGTTCGGCACTTTCGTGCGCGGCGTTAGCTTCGAATTCGGCGCGATTGGCGGCGCGGTGCTCTTCGACTTCCTCGGTTTCATCCTCGGAGAGTTCGCTCTCCGCGGCAGCCTGATCTTCAGCGGCGTCCAGGTGCGCTTCTTCCTGGCGTTCGTCTTCCTCGGCTTCTTCGTCCTCGGCCAGTTCGGTTTCGCCAGCGGCGTGAATTTCCTCGACTTCGTCATCTTCTTCGAATTCGGCGCCACCGACAAGGGCATCGGCCTTGATGTGATCGGAGGTTTCCTCGTGTTTTGCCTCGACGAGCTCGGCAGAAAGGGCAACGACCTGGTCTTCGCTCAATTCGACTTCGCTGCGCGCGGGCATGGTGTCTGAACCAGAAGCTGCGGGCAGCGCGAGCGGAGAAGCTTCATGCCGGGGCGGATTCGCGCCATGAGCCGAAAGGGAAGAGTCTTCCGCAACGCCGATATTCTCGTCGGCGGAGACAGGGGCCGCTTCGGATTCCGAGCCTGTTTCGGCGAGAACCCAGCGGGGAAGGCCGCCGGAGAAACGGCGGGGAACATTGCCGCCAGTTGGGCCGGCAGCGGGTCCTGTCGCAGGAATGGGAGCAATTTGGTTGCTGGAAGCGCGTGGAGTAGTTTCTTCGATTTCGAGTTGCGGCTCGTGGGATGCCTGCTCGACGACTGGCGAAACGGGCGCGGCCAGAGGCTTGCCTCGATATTTGGCCAGAGATTCGCCGGGCAGAAGAATGGGTTCCTCCGCGGCACCCACGGGAGATGACGAGCTGGAATGACTCGGAGTTTCCGGAGGGCGATGGTCGAAGCCGCGCTGCGCAGGACCGCGAGGTTCGAAACCACGCGGCTGCCCGCCACGATTTTCCGGGCCGCGTTGGTCGCGACCGCGGTTATCGTAACCGCGCGAATCGTTGCCGCGAGATTCGCCGCCTTGCGGCGAAGCATATTTGGAAGGAGGCAAGTTGCGGCCGCCTACGTTTGGGCCTTGAGGGCGTCCACCGCGCTGGCGACCGCCACGGCGGCCCCAGCGACCGCCACGGCCGCGGTCACCACCACGATCGCCACTACGGCCATAATCCTGGCCGCCGCGATCGCCGCCACCACCGGCGCGTGGCGCGTAATTTTGAGTGGGATTGTAATGGGGCGAAAAATTCTGAGGCGCCGAGGCGTTCGAATCCGGCTGGCGCTCCTCGGCGTGATGGGCATCGTCGTGCACTTCGGCGGCGTGGGCGCCGAGAGTTTCGTCAGCAGCGGCTTGGTCATCCACGACGCCGGGTTGCTCGTCGCGAGAGAGGGAATCATGGTGCGACGATTCGTCCTGCGAGGCCTCGCGGTGAAAGGATTCGTGCGAGGGTTCTTCGCCGTGAGCTTCGTGCACATGCTCTTCTTCATGCTCATGCGAGGAAGCGGCATGGGCGAGTGTTTCGCCGGGAAGCAGTTCGACAACGTTCGAAGGGACGGGTGAGAACGCAGGCGCCACGGCCGGCTGGTCCGTGTGCGAATGCCCGTGATCGTAATCCTCGAGATTTTCGAAAACGTCGCTGACGTAGAGGAAGGCATCGCCATCGAGGCCGATATCGACGAACGCGGACTGCATGCCGGGGAGGACGCGGGTAACTTTGCCTTTGTAGATGCTGCCGACGAGGGCGAACTCTTTTTCGCGCTCGATGTAAATTTCGACTAACTGACCTTCTTCAAGAATCGCGACCCGCCGTTCGTGGGAGGCCGCGGAGATAACCAATTCTTTTGACATGAAAACTCCTGACTGTTGGTGACGCCGGCTGAGCCGGGAGTCACGTTTCTGTGCGGCCGCAAAGGGCCGACAGGACGCATCGCCGCGAGCTTTTGCCCGTCGGGGGTCCAGTAAATCGGGGCCGGCCCGGTTTGCACCGGGACACACGCTGGCCACACTGATATCGAGATGGCTTTACGTTCGAAGCCTGAGGGAAAGTTCCTCTTGCTTACGAGGCTGGTCCGTTGCCGGAGAGCTTCCGGGCCAACGGCGGACGATGCTGTCCTCACTCTAAGATCCTTGTTCCTATAGTCCCAAGAAAACCGGGACCACTATTACCTATCCGGCGGGATTTGCCGAAGCAAACGCCCTGCACGGGACTGGCGGCGGGTTCAGTTAACGAAGCGGCGAAGCCGAACATTCATAACCAGACCAATCGCCAGGAAAACAAACAACGTAGCGGAACCTCCGTAGCTCATAAGAGGGAGGGGGATTCCGGTCACGGGCATAGCACCGATGACCATCGCCACGTTTACCAGGACATGAAAACCAAGCGCTGCTGCGACGCCCATTACAAGAAACATTCCGGCGCGGTCTTTCGCGCGCTGAGCATTCTGTACTAAGCGTAACAGAAGAGCCATGTACAGCCCAAGGGCAAGAAGCACGCCTTTGAAGCCCTGCTCTTCCGCCCAGGCCGACATGATGAAATCGGAATAGCGGACGGGGATATAGCCGAGCTGGTTTTGCGTGCCGTTGCCAAACCCTTTACCCCAGAAGCCGCCGGAGCCGACGGCGATCTTCGATTGCAAGACCTGATAGCCGGAGCCCTTAGCGTCTTCTTCTGGATGCAGGAACGACGTAACTCTTTCTTTCTGATAGGGCTTCAAGACGCGCCACGCAACGGGGAGCATCAAGAGCCCGATGAGCGCAATTGCCGCGGCATGTTTCCATTGCAAGCCCGCGAGAAAGGCGCCTACGACCAACAAGGGCACCAAGACAAGCGCGGTACCCAGATCGGGTTGCTTGAGAATCAAACCCAAGGGCAACCCAATGATGAGCCCTGCTTTGATCAAATCCTGGAGAGAGAGCTCATCGGTGCGCACTTCCGCGAAGAAGCGCGCCATGACGATGATTATAATCAATTTGACCAATTCCGACACCTGAAGAAATTCGCCAAGGACGGGAATCCAGCGTTTGGCGCCGAAGCGGGTGTGGCCGAAGGCGAGGACGGCGATGAGGGCGGCGACGCCGATGAGATAGAGGATCGGGGCTTGGTCAAGGATGAGATGGTAGTCGAGGCGCGAGAGAGCGAACATGAGGACAAAGCCGATAAGGAGCCAGCGAAGCTGCTTGTTTTGCATGCCCGCGAGGGAACTGCCGTGGGTGGCGGAATAGATCTCGATAACGCCGAGAGCGCAGATGGCCGCGAGAATGGCCAGTAGCCACCAGTCGTAGTCGCGAGTGCCGGGTGCGTCGTTCATTGTAGGAAATCGACAGTCGAAAGTTTAAAGTTAAAAGTCAAAGCTAGAGCCCCAAGAATTATTTTTGCTTCGGCGAAAATATGTACTGCTGTACTGCCCACTCATTCAAGCGCGACTCAAACTCGAACTTAGCGCTGCGGGTCGGCGCTGGCAGCGCGTCCTGGCACAGCGGCTGATGCGGCCGCGGGCTTCACAACGGGCCGCGGCTGAATGGTTGCCGCAACTGCTTCCGTGCCATGACTTAAATCATACTGTTTGTCGCTGGCGGTGAGTTGGCCTTGTGTCTTCTTTGCCTTCTTATCGTAATAGGCTTTGACGATGTCCCTGACGACTGGACCGGCGGCTTCACCGCCATGCTGGCCGCTTTCCTGAACCAGAACGGCAACGCAAATTTCCGGATTGCGCTTGGGGGCGTAGCCAACGAACCAGGCGTTGTCGGCAAACTGCGTGCCCTTGCGCACCAGCGCCATTTTGTCGTAGCCGATGACCTGAGCCGTGCCGGATTTGCCGCTGAGCTCGATCCCAGCGAGTTTCAAATGCCCGCCAGTGCCACCGGGTTCGTTAACGACGCCGTACATGGCGTCAGTTACTTTTTCGATTGTGGATTCGGATATAGGGAATCGTTCTTCGCCCACATTCTGGGCATCTTTCAACATGTGCGGCTGTTTAAACATGCCGCCTGAAGCGATTCCGCCAATCAGTCGGGCAAGCTGGAGTGGCGTTGTGGTGACCGCTCCTTGGCCGGTGGCTACAGAAATCACTTCACCGGCATACCACTTGCGATGAAAAGTCCGCTCGACCCATTCCTGAGAAGGCATGAGACCTGGTTCCTCGGAAGGAAGATCGATGCCCGTCTTTTTGCCGATGCCAAGTTTGGTGGCGTAATAGGAAAGCCTGTCAATTCCCAGGCGCATACCCACGTTGTAAAAAAAGACGTCGCACGATTTCAAAATCGCGTCATGCAGCCCCAGTACGCCATGCGATCTCGGTCCAGACTTCGCGTAGTAAACGTAGCAATGGTACTGTCGCCCGAAGAATGTGCCGTAGCCGGGACAAAAGGTGGTGAAACCTTCCTCGGGAACGTGATCCTCTAGCATTGCAGTGGCGGTCACAATTTTAAAAACGGAACCGGGAGCCAGTTGTGCCTGGATGGCGCGGTTCAAGAGAGGATGCAGAGGGTCGTCGTTGAGCTGCTTCCATTCTTCCACTGGAACGCGGATGGCGAAATCATTTGGATCCGGTGTGGGGCGGCTGACCATGGCGAGAACTTCGCCCGTGCGCGGATCGAGGGCGACGACGGCGCCGGGCCGCGCGCCTAAGGACTGCTCGGCGACTTGCTGCAGATCGTAATCGATGGTGAGCTGAATCTGCTTGCCTGGAATGGGTTCCTGCTCGGAGAGGCGGCCAAGTTCTGTGACTTCCTTGCCGACGCTGTTGACGACCATGCGGCGCATGCCGTCGGTGCCCGTCAGGATGTCGTTGTATTGGCGCTCGAGGCCGGTTTTTCCGGCTAGGTCGCCGGGGCGGAGTTTGCCGTTGCTGGCTTCGATTTGCTGCTCGCTGACTTCGCCGACGTACCCGCCGGCGTGCGACATGAAGCCGCCCGGAAGATAGCGGCGCCGCTGCACCATGAGCATTTCCAGCAATGGGATGTCCAAGCGGTGCGATTCGATGAAGGCTACATCCGCGTTAGTGGCTTCCGGCTTGATGACGATGGGTTGAAATTTTGGAAGATTTTTGGTGCTTTCGAGTTGGTCTTTCAGATCGCTGAGCGGGATGCCGAGCCCATCGGAAATGGCGGGTAGCTCTTTATCGATCCGCGCCTGATCATCGCGGAGGAGAAGAACGCTGAAAGAAGGATAGTTGTCGACCAGGACGCGGCCATCGCGATCGAGCATGCGGCCGCGCGGGGCGATGATGGGAATGGAACGAACGCGATTGCGCTCGGCCATTTGGCCGTACTTATCCGAATCGACGACCTGGAGTTTCCAGAAGCCGAGAAGCAACAGTCCGACCATGCCCACGATGATGTAGGAGGCGATGGCCAGTCTGGCCTGTGGCAGACGATTGTCGTTGCGAAACCAGTACGACACGAAAACCCCGCGCGCGAGTGCTTTTTGTTGCGCTCGCCAAACGGACGGCGCTTACCTCAGGGCGATTCGTCGCCCGTCCCGCGAGAAGCCGGGACCTGCTCGCGTCACGAAAAAAACTACAGCGTGGGTTTCGAAATGTCCGTCGAAAACTTTTTTCGAAAAAAGAATTCGAAAAATTCCCTCAGGGCTCCCGAATCACTGCCGGACTTGTGCTGCATTCACACAGCAGAGTCTTTTTAAACGTAGCACTTGGGCGAGGGGGCCGCAAGCCGTCCTGAAGGACAGTTGCTTGGTCGATACCCTGTGCAGAACGTAGGGCATAATCGGGTGACTTCCGGCAGGCTAAGGGGCTGGCAGCACAGGTGTGAGCTGCTCATTCATAGCGCAGGGCGACCATGGGGTCGACGCGAGTGGCACGGCGAGCTGGGATATAACAGGCGACGAGCGCGACAGCAGCCAGCAGGACTGCGACCGCCGCGAATGTTTCGGGATCTGTCGGCGTCACCTCGAAGAGCAGGCTAGCCATGAGATGAGTGAGGCCCAAGGCGGCGGCGATGCCGATGACGATGCCAAAGAAAGCCAGTTTAGCTCCTCCGCCGACGATGAGGCGGAGCACATCGCGCTGCTGTGCGCCCACGGCGACGCGCACGCCGATTTCGTGAGTCCGCTGGCTGACCGCGTAGGCCATCAATCCGTAAATTCCTACGGCAGAAAGTATCAGCGCAAGAGCGGCGAAAAGTCCAAGGAGCAACATGTTGAAGCGTTGCTGCGCGAGCGATTCGGCCATCAAGCCATTCATGGATTGAATGTCGCTGACGGGAATTTGCCGGTCCAAGCTCCAAACCTGTTGTTTCACTTCATCGACCATAGTTTTTGAAGGCCCGGGAGTACGGATGGCCAGAGTCATCCAGCGGCGCCAGGCTTCATCGGACTGCGAAAACGGGGCATAGACGGCGGGATCGACCGGCTGGTTGAGTCCCCAGTATTTCACGTCTTGCACGACACCGATGATAGTCATCCAGTGATGGGGCGGTTTCGAGCGGGCCCAATCGAAGCGCGCGCCAAGAGGATTTTCGTGAGGGAAGAATTTTCCCGCGAATGTCTCGTTCACGACGGCCACGAACGGCTGGCCTTCGCGATCCATGTCCGTGAAGCCGCGGCCTGCGCGAACGGGGATCTGCATGACGCGAAAGTAGTCGCCCATTACGGAGAGTGTTTGCACGTCCGGCTCAGCGCCGACGGGAACCGGCGGGCGTCCATCGATGACAATGCTGTGATCAAGATAATCCGAGCCAAACGGAATATCCGTGATCATTGCCGCATTGACGCCCGGGAAGGAATTGAGGCGGGCAAGGAGTTCGCGGCGAAACTGCGTCTGCGGAGGAATTTCCGCGTAGCGCGCGACGGGCAACTGAAGATGCATGGTCATCACGTCTTGCGGATTGAAGCCGGGATTCACGGAGCGGAGCCGCGAGAATCCTTTGATCAGCAGGCCAGCGCCCACGAGGAGAACCAGCGCGAGAGCGATTTCCGCCGTGACAAGCACTTTCCGCAACAGTTGGCCGGAAGGGCCGGCGGTGGCGCTGCGGCCACCCTCCTTGAGCGATTCCGCAAAATCCGTGCACGCGGCCGACCAGGCTGGCGCGATGCCGAAGCCGACCCCGGTGAGCAGGGAAATCCCGAACACGAAGAGGAGGACGCGGGAGTCGAGTTGAATGCCGGCGAAGCGCGTGAGCGCCGCGGGCTTCAAGGACAAGAGAAGTGTGGCGCCCCATTTGGCGAGAAGAAGACCCGCTGTGCCGCCGATCATGGCCAGGAGAACGCTTTCCACCAGGGCCTGGCGAATGAGGCGGAACTTGCCTGCTCCAAGAGCGGCGCGAATGACGCGCTCCTGCCGGCGGGCGACGTTACGGGCCACAAGTAGGCCGGCGAAATTCCCACAGGCAATCAGCAGTACGAATCCGACGGCGCCGAAGAGCACGAGCAGCGCCTTGCGCGAGTCGCGGACTATAAAGTCGTGCAGTGGGACGAGCAACGATTTGCGAGTTCTCTCGTTGTCGGGATACTGCTCGGCGAGACGGCGATCGATCAAAGAGATGTCCGCTTGTGCCTGCGCGAGCGTGACCTCCGGTTTCAAGCGCCAGTAGGTGCGCATGAAATGCACCCCGCGGTAGGGGGCCGCTTCCGGGTAAGCAGCCCAGAGCGAGACGTAGACGTCCGCGCGCTCTTCCGGCGGAGCAAATCCCGCGGGCATCACGCCGATCACGGTGTAATCGTTGCCCGTCAGCGTCACTGTTTTTCCGAGGACTTGCGGATCACCGTTGAGGAAGTTTTGCCAGAACTGGTAACTGATTGCGATGACGCGCGGGCCGCCCTTGACGTCTTCCTCTGGAGAGAGGATGCGGCCGAACAGCGGGGGCACGCCGAGCGTTTCGAGGAATCCGGCGTCGACGTAGCCTGCGTGAATCTGGATCGGCTCAAGGCCACTGGTGTAGTCCATTTGAGCGAAATTGATTCCACCGCCCTGAGAGAAGGCGCGGGTCTGCCGCTGGATGTCGATGATGTTCATGAGCGAGTCGTTTTGCTTCATCGTGACAAGTTGCTGAGGGTTCTTGTAGGGGAGGGGGTTGAGAAGCACGCCGTTGATCACGCTGAAGATGGCAGTGTTCGCGCCGATGCCTAGAGCGAGCGTGAGCACAGCGACGGCTGTGAACGTGGGGTTCTTGAGGAGCATGCGCACGGCATAACGCAGGTCCCACCAGAGCGATTCAAGCGATGCGAAGGTCCACATTTCACGAGTCCTTTCTTTCAAACTGGTCTCGTTGCCGAATTGGCGTCGCGCGGCGTAGCGGGCTTCTTCGGGATCAATCCCGGCAAGGCGGTTCTTTTCTTCACGCATTGCCAAGTGAAACTGGACTTCTGCTTCCAGATCGCGATTGAGTTGCGGCCTCTTCCACAGGGTCTTTAGTCGCAGCCAGATTTGCGTCAGCGACGCTTGCATGTTCTTACTCTCCGAAACTCTTCCAGCCCGAATTCTGTGAGGACGAAATTGATCCGTCACTCATGTCGCAGGGTGACCATGGGGTCGACGGCCGAAGCTTTGTGTGCCGGGAAGCAGGCGGCCGCCATGGCAACGAGTAGTAGAAGGGCGGTGACGACCGACAGGACGACTGGGTTCGTGGCTTTTAGGCCGAAGAGCATGCTGGTGAGCAGATGGTTGGCAGCGAGGGCGCAGGGAACTCCGATAGCAACGCCGAGAGCGGCGAGGAACAGGGCTTCGCCCAGAACCATTCGCAAAATGCCAGAGCGCGCGGCGCCCAGGGCCATGCGGATACCGATTTCTCGCGTACGGCGCGCGACGTTGTAAGCGAGGACGCCGTAGAGGCCGATGCACGCAAGCGTAAGCGCAAACAAACCAAACAAGCTGGCAAGCCGCGCGATGAGCCGCTCCTGATTGAAGTTGCGGCTAACTTGTTCGGTGAAAGTGACCATGTCCAGCACGGGCAGGTTTGGATCGATGCCAGCAAGAGCTTCGCGGATGAGCGGTTGCAAGTTTTGCGAACGTTCCTGAACGTGCAGCTCAATGTCATGAATCCAATTTGAGCGCAGTTCCGCGGATTGATCGGATTCTTCCTTAAATTTTTCCATTTGGAGAAGCGGACGGAAGTATGTGGGCCAGGCGTTATCGCGCGCGTCCTCGTATTTGGCGTCGCCAACGATGCCCACGATTTCGTAGTCGCCGCTGTGGCCGGCATCGCCGGCGCCAAAATGTTTGCCAAGCGAATCGGAATTGGGGAAATACTTTCGGGCGAAGGCTTCGTTGATGACGGCAACATGGAGTGAGTTGGGCGTGTCGCGTTCGTCAATGAAACGGCCACGGACGAGGGGCGTGCCAATTGTTTCGAAATAATCGGAGCTGACGCGCAGCCAGGATGAGCCATCCCAATCATGGGGATTACTGGAGTGCGCGCGGCCCGCGATGCTGATGCCGCCGGACCAATTCATGTCGGCCATCGGGCTGTATAGAGAGAAGCTGACGCTTTCGACCCCAGGGATCTGGCGAAGGCGATCTTTCAGCGAGCGGTAGAGACCCGCCAGATGGTCAGAGGTGTAACCGGCGAGCGTAGGATCAATCTTGACGATAAGCCGCCCGTCCGTTGCGAAGCCAAATTGCTGACCCTCGAGATTGCGCAAACTTTCCGCGAGCAGGCCCGCTCCGGCCAAGAGCACAAGCGAGAGAGCCGCTTGCAGCACGACGAGCGACTTTTGCGGAATGGATGAACCGCTATGAACGCTGCGCTGTGCCCCGTGAAGGGCCTCGCCCGCGCTGGCCTTAGAGTTGATCCACGCCGGCGCAGCGGCGAAAATAACGCTGGTAAGCAACGAAAGAAGGGCGGCAAAGCCAAGCACGGGGAGAGATGGCATAGCGTCTATGGGGACGTAATGTGCTCCGCGAAACGCAAGAGACAGGATGACGCGTGTTCCCGCGTAAGCGACAGCTAAGCCCACGGCTCCGCCGAGCAGACCCAGTATCACTCCTTCCGTGAGCGCCAGCCGAACGAGACGCGAGCGCGGAGCGCCCAAGGCAACGCGCATCACGGTTTGCGCGCGCTGGGCGGCTCCTTGCGCGAGCAAAAGATTCGCGACGTTGGCACAGGCAATCAAAAGCACGAGGCCAGAGGCTGCGGCAAGCAAACGCAATCCCTCTGAATATCTCGTTCGCATGCGTGCCACTCCGCCGCCAGCTGCCGTGAGCGCGACGTTCTGCTTGGGAATTTCCCCCCGGAATTGCTGCGGTACCTGCCCGTAAGTAGTGAGCCACTGTTGTACTTCCACGGTGATGCGGGCCTGAACGTTCCGTGGGCTCGCCTCGGAGCGTAGCCGCCCGATCAGATAAAGCCAATGAATGTCCGAATGCGCGAGAAGGCCACCTTGCCGCAGAAGCGGTTCGTTAGCGAGAGGAACCCAGAAATCCGGCGGGTCGTGACGCAACGTTTCGCCGAAAAACTCAGGAGGCGTGATGCCGACGATCGTCAAGTGAGACCCGTTGATGAGAAAATCTCCGCCAATCACATTAGGATTGAGAGAAAAGTGTTCACGCCAGGTCCGGTAACTCATAACCGCGGCCGGAGGGGCATTCGGCTGGTCGTCACTTTGTGACAGGAGCCGGCCTGCGTAAGCACTCAGTCCGAGTGTTTCAAAATAATTTCCCGATACGTACTCTCCGACGTAGGGCTCAGCTACAGCGGCCGCACCGGAACGACGCGCGTTCAAGAAATCGAGTCCAGCGCTAAACGCGGCTATCTGGCTGAACTCCGGCGTGTTGTCTCTTATCTGCTTGTAAAGGGAGTAGGAGAAGATGCCGAAGTTTCCCTGAAACCCATCAACGGCACAGCATTCATTGCCTTGTCCCACGCGGTATAGTTCTCCCGGCTTCGTCACGGGCAAGCTCTTCAGCATCACCGTGTGAATCAGAGAGAAGATGGCGGTGTTCGCGCCGATGCCGAGCGCCAGAGTCAGGACTGCGACGAAGGTGAAGCCGGGGCTCTTGCGCAGCTTGCGCGCGCCGAAGCGAATGTCTTGAAGCAAGCCTTCCAGTGAAACAAGTGTCCACATTTCCCAGCTCCTCTCCTTCAGACTTGTTGTGTTTCCGAACAGGCGGCGCGCGGCGTAGTGGGCTTCATCGGGAGCGATCCCGGCGCGGCGGTTTTTTTCTTCGCGCATCGCCAAGTGGAACGCAACTTCGTCATTCAGATCCCGATCTAGCTGCGATCGTTTCCAAATCGCTTTCAACAGCAACCAGGTTTTGTTCCGCCACTCCAAAAACATGATCTACTCCTGTGCCAACTAAGCCGTTTGAAGTATTCGCGCGACCGCGCCGGACATGCGACGCCAGAACTCGGTCTCCTGCGCCAACTGTTTCTTGCCCGACGAGGTCAACGAATAAAACTTGGCACGCCGGTTGTTGTCCGAAGCGCCCCATTCGGAAGCCAGCAAGCCACGAAGCTCCAGGCGATGCAGCGCAGGATAGAGCGCGCCTTCCTCGACTTTCAGGACGTCCTCGGAAGTCTGGTGAATCCATTCAGCGACGCCGTAGCCGTGCATGGCGCCGCGTGCCAAGGCTTTTAGAATCAATAGATCCAACGTTCCCTGGAGCAGATCGCCGGGATTTTCTCGCTTTTCTTTCATGGAAGAGGCCTTTCGCTTATCCATAAGACGTTTAGGGGAGTCAAAAGTTTCACATAATTTCGCAGCTAGCGAGAATATTTTGCCGCGATAAGGTTCCGGAGCAACTTTCAGCGATGCGTCACGATAAGGCTTGAGGTGTCGTCTAGCCCATGCGCTCTGAAGACCAACGTTCTGTCCCACGCAAACAGAATCCAGGACTTATACCGCCGAAATTCCGGCACGCCGCATGCACAAAGAGCATTGCTCTGAGGCTGGATAAATCGATTCTTGAGAGGTGCCACTAAATGAAGCGAATCTATGCCATGTGTTTGTTCATTGTTATTCTCATGCCTCTGCCGACTCCCGCAGTGGACGGCGGTCAAGTCATGTACGTCGGAGGCACTGTCGGAGTCTTGAAGGAAGGCATCTTGGGAAGGCTAGACGCCACGTCGCAAACGGCGCTGAACTTTGAGTATTCGGGAGGCAGACTCGTCATTCCTTTCGGGGAGATTGATTCCTACGAGTACTCCCAACAAGTGGCGCGGCATCTCGGGGTAGTGCCAGCGATTGCAGTCGGGCTCGTCAAGCGCCGGCAACGCAGACACTACTTCCGCATTACCTACCACGACGAAAGCAAAACGCAGCAAGTAGCTATTTTTGAGGTGAGCAAAGAGACGCCCCGCACTCTGCTTGCGATCCTGCAAGGGCGAGCACCGCAAGGTTGCAGACCGCAGCCTTATGGAAAGTGTGGCGTTCTTTCAAATTAGTACGCCAACAGAGTTAGAACGCTGCGGCCAGGGAGAAGCTCCGAGCCATTCGTTAATGGCTCTTGCCGCGATGTCAACGGCTCATTAGCAGCATCCATTGAAAACTCGCTTGATATCGAGCAGTCCAGAAGCTTGCTCCCCGGATGGGGCACGCGTTATCGTACTCTGGACTGTTCTCATGCAAAGCGAACCTTCCTCGCCCCTGCGCTTGGCCCTAGTCGGAATGTCCGGTGCTGGAAAAACCTTCTGGACAAAGAAGTTAGCTGCGGAAGGCTGGACCGCGATTTCTTGCGACGACCGCATCGAAGAGAAGCTGGGTTCGCGGCTGGCCGTTGGCGGGTATTCCGGAATCAATGGCGTGGCGGCGTGGATGGGCTGGCCGGACAGCGCGAAGTATGCGGAGCGCGAGGCCCACTATCTGGAGGAGGAAATCCACACGCTGGGGGAGGTGCTGACGGGCCTGGAGCGGGAGCCGGACAAACCGTTGGTGCTGGATACCACCGGCAGCCTGATTTATACAGGGAATAATTTGCTGCTGCGCTTGCGGCGGCGGATGACCGTTGTCTATCTGGCCGCGTCGCCGGAGGAGCAGCAGCTTTTGATCGAGCGCTACTTAAGCGACCCAAAACCGGTGTTGTGGCGCGGCGCTTTCCAGCCCCGCAAGGGCGAATCGCCTAAGGAAACTGTCGCGCGGTGCTATCCCACTTTGATTGCTGCTCGCCGGCAGAGTTATGAGGCTTTGGCGCATTGTACCTTGCAAGTTGCCGAGCTACGCGATTCGACATTTGATGCGGCGGCGTTTCTTTCGAAAATTCGCGGCCAGCTCGAGCGCGGCCGGTGAGATACCGCAGCACAGGGCGCAAAGCGGCGCTGACTTCTTTGCGCGGCGCGGTCCTGCGGGGGCTGGCGCCGGACGGTGGCCTCTACTTGCCCGTGGAGATTGCGCGCCGCTCGCCACAGGAGCTCGAAGAGTTTCGCCGCCTGCCGTTCACGGAAGTTTGTTACCGCGTCGTCCGGCCTTTCGCTACTCCGGATGTGCCGGAGGAAGTTCTGTGGCAAATCGTTGCGGAGGCCATCAATTTTCCAGTGAAACTAGTGTCGCTTTCGCCCGGTTTGCACATCCTGGAGTTATTTCACGGCCCTACGCTGGCGTTCAAGGATTTTGGCGCGCGCTTCATGGCGCGGCTGATGGGCTATTTCGTGCGCGGAGAAACGCGCCAGCTGACGGTTCTCGTTGCGACGTCCGGCGATACAGGCAGCGCGGTGGCCCACGGTTTCCTGGGTGTGCCCGGCATTCGCGTCGTGATTCTCTATCCTTCGAAGCGCATCAGCGAAGCGCAGGAGAAGCAGTTCACGACGCTGGGCGAAAATATCACGGCACTCGAAGTGGCTGGCAGCTTTGATGATTGCCAGCGGCTGGTGAAGCATGCGTTCACGGATGTCGAGCTGAACAAGCGGGCGTTTCTCACTTCCGCGAACTCCATCAACATCGGACGGCTGCTCCCGCAAATGTTTTATCACGTGGCCGCGTACCGCCAATTGCCGGTGGCGTCGGTGCCGCTGATTGTGTCGGTGCCGAGCGGGAATTTCGGCAACTTGACGGCCGGACTCTTCGCCAAGCGCATCGGCCTGCCGGTGGCGATGTACGTGGCCTCCACAAACGCCAACGACGTCGTGCCGGAGTATTTGCGCTCTGGAGAATTTCATCCTCGCCCGGCGACGCAGACCTTTTCGAACGCCATGGACGTCGGCAACCCGAATAATTTTCCACGCTTGCTGGATTTGTGCCGCGGCCGGCTCGAGTACGTGCGCCGCGAAATTTGGGGCCACGCCGCGACCGATGATGAGACGCTGCGCGAGATGAAGTCCATCCACGAGCGGTTCGGATACATCGCCGATCCGCACACTGCCGTCGGCGTGCTCGGCTGGGAGGCCTACAAGAGAGAGCATTCCGATCCCGCACAAGGACTGGTGCTCGCCACGGCCCATCCCGCAAAATTCGCCGACGTGGTGAAGCGCGCCATTGGCACCGCGCCGCCGCTCCCGGATCGCCTCGCTGCCTATTTGAAGCGCGAAAAATTATCTTTGCCCATGTCGAGCGCCTATGAAGATTTCAAGCAGTTCCTGCTCGGTCAGTAGGCGGCTAAGAGGGTTTACGCAGGCGGTCGAGGATCATGAAAAGAAACACGGCGACGACGGCGTTGACGAGCGCGGCGATGCCGAGGTGCATGGTGAACCACGGCTCGGGCTGAGAAAGGAGCAGCCGGCTCGTCAATGCAATGATGCCCTGGTGAACGGCAAAAAAGGCGATCGTCAAGGCGAAGCGTGCCGCGGGATGTTCTGTATCCAGCCTTGCGCCAATCGAGGAAGCCAAATAACCGATCAAGGTTTTCGCAATTCCGTAAAGACCGAGAGGAACAGTCGGTCCGCTCAAGCTGTCCTGCAAAATGCCGATCACCATCCCCAGAAGCAATCCCGTTGAAGGATTTCGCCTGCTCAGACCGAAATAAATGACGATGAGCAGCGGAAGATCCAGAATCGCGGCTTTCGGGAAATAGATCGGAAGAAAAGCCTGCAGTACGAGCGCAAAAGCCGTCGCCAGGATGATGGCTCCCGCGCGGAATTTATGCACTTCAATGTGCAGCTCGCTCCCGCGAATGTCGTAAGTGTCGTTCATGGTTTCTCGTGCGGAGCCGGGTTGTTCACCGCAGTTGCGGGAGCGCCCGCCGGCGAATTTGCAGAGCTGGGCGCGGGAGGCTCTGGCTTTATCTCGAGTGGCTTCAGCGTCAGCAGAACGAAGACCTCTTCAAGCCTTTCGAGATTCGCAGCGGGCCGCACGCGGATTTGCTTGAAAGTATTGCCCGGCTTGACATCCGCTATGGTTCCCACAGGCAGATCTGGAGGGAAGATGCGGTCCGTTCCGCTTGTGACCAGGCGCTCGCCTGGGTTTACATCTTCTTCGTTGGAGATGTACTTCAGGCTGAGCATCGCCTCACCGGTACCACCAACCGGTTTTTGCACGCGCGAACTCACCAGCATCGCGCCGACGCCGCTGGCTTTATCCGTCAGAAGCAATACCTGGGCGGTGTCTTTGTAGGACTCGATGACTTTGCCGACGACACCGTCGGGCGTGATCACGCCCATGTTGCGGCGAATGCCGTCGCGCTCGCCGCGGTCGAGGTAAATGGTCAGGCTGGCGGAGTCCGCGCTTCCGCCGATCACGCGCGCGCTGACCATCGGCACATCCACGTTCGTCTGGCGGAACTTCAGGAGCGCGGCAAGACGGTCGGCTTCGTTCGCTTTGCTCTGGAGCTGCGTGATCTGGAGCTTTAGAGCGCCGTTTTCACGTTTCAACTCTTCGTTTTCGCGCGAAGTGTTCTGCAGTGCGAAGTAGTGATTCCACGTGTCGCGAATGTGGCTGATGCCGTGAGCGCCCGCGCGTTCGAACGGCGACACGGCGCCAACTGTCCAAACGCGGATCAGCCGGCCCTGCGAGTCGCGTTTGATTTGCACGGCGAGCAACAGCACCTGCAGGAGTACGACGCCTCCGAGCAGGAAGAGTGATTTGTGTCGAGAAGGGATACCGACCATGGAGTCCAGTAGCACAGTTCCAGCCCTGTGCGGCTCAAAATTTCTGCAATCGCATGAAATCCGAAAAAAAAGTTAGTCGATGCAAACTTGCCGCAGCAATTTGAAATCACTCAACATTTTGCCGGTACCCAGCACCACGGACGCCAGGGGGTCGTCGGCGATGGAAACCGGCAAACCAGTCTCTTCCCGGATGCGCTTGTCGAGATTCTTCAGCAACGCGCCGCCGCCGGTCAGCACGATGCCGCGATCGCTGATGTCGGCGGAAAGCTCGGGCGGTGTGCGTTCTAGTGCCACGCGTACTGCATTCAGAATTGTCGCGACGCATTCGCTCAGGGCTTCGCGAATTTCGCTGTCGTCAATCGTGACGGTGCGAGGCACGCCTTCGATCAAGTTGCGCCCTTTCACTTCCATGGTCAGCGGCTTTTCCAGCGGATACGCCGAGCCGATTTCCATCTTGATCTGTTCCGCGGTGCGTTCGCCGACCAGCAGGTTGTACTTTCTCTTCAAATACTGCATCACGGCCTCGTCCATCTCATTGCCCGCCACGCGCACGGAACGTGAGTAAACGATGCCGCTCATCGAGATGACTGCAATGTCCGTCGTTCCCCCGCCGATATCCACCACCATGTTGCCGGAAGGTTCTTCAATCGGCAGGCCAGCTCCGATGGCTGCGGCCATGGCTTGCTCCACAAGATAAACTTCGCTGGCGCGCGCGCGATAGGCGGAGTCCTGCACCGCTCGTTTTTCCACCGGCGTGATTTCGCTGGGCACTCCGATGACGATGCGCGGATGCACCAGCACGCGGCGGTTATGCGCCTTCTGAATAAAATACGTCAGCATTTTTTCGGTGACTTTGAAGTCGGCGATGACGCCGTCCTTCATCGGCTTGATGGCCACCACGTTGCCCGGCGTGCGGCCCAGCATTTCTTTCGCTTCGCGGCCGACGGCCACGACTTCGCCGCTGGATTTATTGATGGCCACGATCGAGGGCTCGTTCACCACGATGCCCTTACCGGCCGAGAACACCAGCGTGTTCGCGGTTCCCAGATCGATGGCGAGGTCGGAAGAAAACAAACTAAACACCGACCTCAGGTTGTAACCGTTCTTATTCATTCCCCCGCCCCCCGCGGAGAAATCTCTCCGCCGTCCAGCCGACAATGAGCTGCCTAAACTTCTCAGGGTCCATTTGGACCGTTGTGCGGCCAACTAGACCATTGTCTCCGGACTTGGCGACCGGCGCAAAGTCGCGCCTGCGTCTTTTTTCTTGCGTGATCGGAAAACGATCAACGTTCGAAACTTTTACTTCGGCACAATGATCGTCACCGGCTTCTGGGCTGTGCCTCCCCGCCGGTTCTGTCCAATGACGACGATGGTATGCTGCCCAGGCTCGAGCGGCACAGTAAAGTGTCGGAACGTGCCGTCCGCTGCAATAATCGGCACTGGCTGGCCGTTTATGATGAGCGCTGCGCCCGGTTCCGTCCGGCCGATAATTTCCACCACTCGGCCGTGAATCACTGTGCCGGTAATCTCGAGAAGCATGTCCTGGGTTTTCCCTTGCGCCACAAGCGTAAACCGGAACGTTTCGCTCACTTCGCTGTTTTCCTTCTTGGCGTTCGTCGCCGTTACGTTCCAGAAGTAATCGCCCGCGTCGAGACCCGAGAGATCCACCGATGTTCCTGTAACGCCAGGGGCTTCCTTCGCGGTTCTCGTAAACATCGCCGTCGTGCTGATCTTCACCGTGTAGGAAACCGCCTGCGGCACGGGTTTCCATTCAAAATGGATGGACGCCGTTTTTGGATTTTCCACGATCAATGGCTCGAAATTGCGCGGCGAACTCAAGTCCGGTGGCGCGAGCGTGTCGGACTTCGTGATCGGTCCGCCCGTTGCGAAACTCGCCTTCTCATGAGCCCCGATCTCCACTCTTTCCTGGCCGCGCTGCACTTCCGCGCTTCCGTTGGAAACTACGATCTCGTTTTCCTTGGTCGCCGGGTCGGCTTTCATAGCCGCGCTGCTGTTCGAATGCAGTTGCGCCACGGAATCTGCCATGCTGACCGCGGCCTTGGAATCGGGCGAGGAATAATTTGGCGTCTTCAGGTCTACTTGCCCGCTAGTGATGTGCACTCCCGAGCTGGAAGGTTTCTCGTTCCCCATCGAATTTTCTTCCACGGTAATGAATGTTCCGGACTTAATCGTATAAGTCGTGTTGTCGGCAAAGGTGATGCGGGCCGCGCCGTCCGCCGAGGTCTGGATTTGATCGCCCTTATCCAGGGTGGTGTGGAAATCTGCGTCTACCCAACGCACGGAGTTGACTTTCTTCACCTGCACTTTTCCGTCGAGGTTGACGAACTTCGCCTGCGTCTGGGAGATGGCCACCGGCTCGCCGTCGCCAATCGATTTGTTCAGCTTGTCGAATACCTGCGAATACAAATTTGGATCAATCAGATAGACCGCAGCGAAAATAATCACCACAAGCAGAATGCCATAAACAGCCACGGTCTTATACGTCACCGTATGCCAATACACTTCCACGCGCTTGATCTTCGGGTGGTTCGGATCGTATGGTGTCTGTGTGTTCACGGGTTTTCGCGCAACAATACCGCCAAACTTCGAATCTACCACAGTAATTAGAACGGGGACGCCTGCCGCAGCTTGCGGTAGTTAAACAGCAAATAGCGGTTGCGCCTACTAGACGTTAGGACAGCCTCTTTTGCCCGAAAGGACAGGGGCGACAGGCGCGGTTTTTACGCTCCGGCTTGCCGGTGATTCGCGAATTTTGAACCCGCTCCGTCGCCCTCTTAGGACGATTTCGATCGCAGGAACGCCAGAGTGAGCGGCCACGCCAGCAGCGCGGCCGCCGGACTATAGCTGGCGCGCGCGTCGCAGAAGAATCCGTGGTCGGCATTCGAAATCTCGACGTTCACAAAATTTTTCCCCGCCGCGCGCAACGCGTCGCTCACCGCTCGTACCTGCTCCGGCGGAACGTGCTTATCGCGTCCGCCCCAGAAAAACAACATCGGCGCTTGCAGCCCGCTGGCCCGTCCAAGCAATCCAGGGTTCGTCGCGCTCGGCGCGATTCCGCCGCCATAGTAGGAAACTGCTCCTGCCAGCGGCAAAGTGAGCGCCGCAAGAAATGCCGCTCGTCCGCCCAGGCAATACCCAATCGCGAAGATCGGCGTCCCCGTCCCGATACTTCCGCGCAGCCAGTCATGCGCCGCTCGCAAATCCGCCGCCATCGACGCGTCATTCAGCGCTTTCATGTGCGGCATCACGCTCGGAAAATCGTCGTAGCGCCCTTCGAATCCCTCCCCGGTGCGATGAAAAAGTTCTGGCGCCACGGCGACGAATCCCTCCCGCGCAAAGCGCCCAGCGATGTCGCGAATGTGCGCGTTCACGCCGAACGCTTCTTGAAAGACCAGCAATCCCGGATGCGAGCCTTCTTCTTTTGGCCGCGCCGTCCACGCCCGCATGGTGGTGCCGTCATTCACGCTCATTTGCACATAGGCGCTGCTGATTTCCATGTTCGCTCCTGCGCTGCGCGATGTTCCGTCACGCACCCCGCCACGCACCTTGTTCAGTGCCGGATGAAGTAGCCCTGCTTGTCAAGATTCGCCGCCACCGCCACGTCGAAAAATCCCACCATCATCTCCTCGTAAGTCTGCTCGCCCCAGCGCACGGCCGCTTCCGGGTCCGGGTTATGAGGATTGTCGCGCGAGTTGTCGAACCACGCGACCGCCTGCAGCTCCGTCCCTGCCTTCAGCAAACGCGCCTCCGCGAGACGGTAGCTCATCTGCCAGTGAAAATGATAGTGGACGTCCAGCAGCGGTTCCATTTCCTGCTCGGGCTGCCCGACGGAACGTTTATCTCTGTGAACGATGTAGTACGCAAACCGTTTTCCGCGCAAGTGCATATGCGGAAAAAAACTGAGCAGCGTCGCATCGTTCGGCAAAGTGCCGCGCGCTTCCACACGGTAATCCGGCGCGCCCGGCGGAATCACAAAGTGATCGTTCGTCAGTTGCAAGGTAAGCACGCGCTGCGTGGGAGCATGCTTCGCAAAAATCAGCCCCACGCTGGTTTGGTCGCTCCCCGTGTGCCCGTTGGTTGTGTAGTGCATCTGAAAAACAAGGTCTGAGCCGGCAGGAATGAATTTTGCCATGCCGTCCGGCCAATCGTCCGGCGAACTCCCCGGCGCGTAAACGAGCAGCACGTCGCTGTCCGTCCAATGCGCCCCGCTACGGTCTTCAGCATCGGTCAGCGTCGAAGCGGTGAAGGGCACGCCCACCGGCGCGTGCCGCATCCACTTCGATTCCGGCGGCCGCACATACACCACCGCGTGATGCACGTTCGCGCGCAGCGACGGCAAAACTTCCACCGCCTTCACCCAGCGATCCTCCTTGAAACCTGTCGCCACAACTTCGTAAGTGTATTCAACATCGCCGCCAGCAGGCAGCGCCACGCCCTTCGGCATTTTCAATACCAAATCCGGCTGCGGAATGCTCCAGCTCTCCGCCCAATGGGCCGGCGGAGGAGCGTCATGCGCATCGCCCGCAGGCGCTTCGGCACTGGCCCAAGCTGCAAGTGCCGCGATTTGTCCCGCGGAAAGCGAAGGGTCGTTCGAAAAGTGCCCAATATGAGGATCGGCAAACCACGGCGGCATGGATTTATTCAGCGCCGCAGCGGCGATAGCGGCCGCGTAAGGCCGCGTCTGTTCGTACGTTTCGAATCGCATAGGCGCGATGCCCTCGGCACGATGGCAAATCTGGCACAGCTCCTGCAGAATCGGCAGCACATCGCGGTAAAAAGTCGGCGCGCCCGCGGCGGTATTCTTTTGCAAAGCATTTTGCCCGGAACCCCATGTCGCCCCTTGATAGAGTGCCCCGGACAAAACCAAAATCATCGCCGGAAGAAACACCGCGATCCGCCTTGTAATGCCGTCGAGCTCGATCATCGCTAGTGTTCGATGATACCCGAGCTGCCGTGGTTTCCCACGGCCGATATCTGTAGCGTCGCGCGGAAATAGTCCCAACCCCTTCCGGATTGCAGCCGATACGGGATTTGCTCCCGAATCGGCCACTACTTCGATAGAAGCGCGTTTGTCGGCACCAATCCGAGAAACGAACCGATAACTTCCGGTTGGCCCGTCACCTGGGCACAAACTGGAGTTTCTCTCTTCCGCCGAGCGGACTTCGACATCTTCAGCAAGGTGAGATGCTGGGTCGTATGAGTACAGCGCAATGCCGATAAAGGGAGGCGAACTATTCGTAGCGCAAGGCGACCATAGGATCCACGCGCATTGCGCGGCGCGCCGGGATGTAGCAAGCCGCGAGCGCAACGAGTGCGAGCAGGATTGCGACACCCGTGAATGTCGCGGGGTCCGTCGGTTTCACCTCGAAAAGCAGACTGGCCATCAGGCGAGTCAGCGCAAGCGCTCCTGCAATCCCGAAGGCGATGCCCAAGAACGCAATTTTCGCTCCATCTCTCATAACGAGCCGCAGTACGTCGCGTCGCTGCGCTCCCAGCGCAGTCCGTATGCCGATCTCATGCGTTCGCTGGGTCGCGGAATAGGATATTGCGCCGTAGATTCCCACCGCAGCCAAGATCAACGCGAGCGCGGCGAAGAGTCCGAGGAGCAGCATGTTGAAGCGCTGCTGCGCAAGCGACACAGCTATGAGCTCGTCCATGGCGTGCACGTCGCTCACCGGAATCTGGCCGTCCAGGCTCCAGATCTGCTTCTTCACTTCTTCGACGAGCCCAGGAGACGCATCCCGAGCCCGGATGGCGAGCGTCATAAATCGTCTCCAGCGCTCGTCGTTCTGCGAAAAAGGGGTATACACAGCGGGATCCGTCGGTTGATTCAATCCTGAGTGTTTCACGTCGGCCACCACGCCGATGACGGTCATCCATCGCGGCGGCCCTACGTCGCCCGCCCAGCAGATGCGCACGCCGATTGGGTCTTCATGTGGGAAGAATTCCCGCACGATTTCTTCGTTCACAATGGCGACGCGTGGCTGCCCTTCGCGGTCCAACGGAGTAAACTCGCGACCTGCGCGCAGGGGAATCTGCATCACGTGGAAGTAATCGCCCATCACGGAAAGGGTTTGCACTAGCGGCTCACCCCCCACCGCGACCGGCGGGCGTCCGTCGATGACCAACCGGTGGCCTACATAATTGCCGCCGAGCGGTATATCGCTCACCATCGCCACTTGCACTCCCGGCACAGTATCCAAGCGCGTGAGCAACTCGCGGCGGAACTGGGTTTGTCTAGGGATTTTTCCGTACCGCGTCTCAGGCAATTGGAGATACATCGTTATTACGCCCGAAGAATTGAAACCGGGGTTGACCGAGCGCAGCCGTGAGAATCCTTTGATCAACAAACCGGCTCCCACTAGCAGCACCAAGGCAACCGCCAGTTCCGATATGACCAGAATTCTCCGTATGCTATGCCCCATCGTGCTCGCCGTTGTGCTCCGCCCGCTCTCTTTCAGGGCCTCGGCAACATCCGCGCGAGCCGCGATCCACGCCGGCGCCATTCCGAAGGCGATGCCGGTCAGCAACGAGACCACCAGGACGAACAGCAACACCCGTGTATCTATGTGAATCCCGTTCAGCCGCGCCAGATTCTCCGGCCTCAGGGCCAGGAGCATGCTCGTGCCCCACTTCGCGAACAGTAGTCCGGCCGCACCGCCGAAGACCGACAACAGTGCGCTCTCTGTCAGCGTTTTCCGGATGAGCCGGCCGCGTCCCGCGCCCAACGCCGCCCTGATCACCAATTCCTGGCGCTCCGCAAGTGCCCGCATCATCAGCAAGCTCGCGAAGTTCGCGCACGCAATCAGCAATACCAGGCCTACAGCTCCGAAGAGCACCAGCAGTGCCGACCGCACGTCTCCTACCAGCCATTCATGCAGCGGGACTAAGTGGCTCTTCCGTTCTTTTTCTTCGGCCGGATACTGCTCCGCGAGCCGGCGGTCGATCGCGGCCATATCGGCCTGCGCCTGCGCCAGCGTAACGCCCTCCTTCACTCGCCAGTAGGTATGCATGAAGTGCAAATCGCGTTCAGCAGCTCCTCCCGGGTCGTCCACCCACAGCGAAACGAAAACGTCGGCATGCTCGACTGGCGGAGCAAAACTCGCGGGCATTACGCCAATCACCGTATAAGAGTTTCCGCCCAATTGAATCGTGTTGCCCACCGCATGTGGATCGCTGCCCAGGTAGTTTTGCCAGAAATGGTTGCTTACCATGGCGAGGCGCGGCCCGCCTTGCACATCTTCTCCAGGCGAAATAATCCGGCCCAGCACCGGCTGCACGCCTAGCGTTTCGAGAAACCCCGCATCGACGCGCCCAACCAGGACTTGCACAGGTTCGGTTCCACCTGTGTAGTCCATCGGCTCGACGTTGATTCCGCCACCCTGCGAGAATGCGCGCGTCTGTCTCTGGATATCCATCACGTTCGGGAGCGAATCGTGTTCCTTGATGACGACGAGTTGCTTTGGATTCTTATAGGGAAGTGGACTGAGCAGCACTCCATTGATCACGCTGAATATCGCCGTGTTTGCGCCAATGCCGAGAGCCAGGGTGAGGATGGCGACAGCCGTGAAGCCTGGGGACTTACGCAACATGCGCGCGCCGTAGCGAACATCCTGCGCCATGTTCTCGAACCATTCCCAGCCCCACGCGATGCGGCTTTCTTCCTTCATGTAGGTTGCGTTGCCAAACTGGCGCCGAGCAGCGGCCCGAGCCTCGTCTGCCGTCATGCCGGACTCAAACTGTTCCTCTTGCCGCAATGCCAAATGCAGGCGCACCTCCTCTTCGAGGTCGGCATCAAACTGCCGGCGATGCATCAGCATGCTGAGGCGCCTTGCCAGTTCGCGCAGCCAGTTCATAACGGAGCTCCTTTCAGACAGCCTCGATCACACGCGTGATCGCGCCAATGACGCGTTCGAACTGCGACATCTCGACGGCCAATTGTTTGCGGCCTGCCGCAGTCAGCTTGTAGTAACGGGCGCGGCGGTTGCCAGCCGTCGTGCCCCACTCCGCGGTCACCCATCCCTTGATGAGCATCCGCTGCAACGCGGGGTACAACGAGCCTTCTTCGACTTGGAGAACGTTAGCCGATATCCGCTGAATAGAATTGGCGATCTCATATCCATGCATCTCGCCGGAGCGCGCCAAAGTTTTCAAGATCAGCAGATGAAGTGTTCCTGGAGGAATCTCGTCTCGGTGCAAATGATCGCCCCTTGACATAGCTAGACTATGCAAGTCTCCGATGGTTAGCGGCCGCTGTCAAGAGATCAAGCGCCCCGGCTCCCGTCCCTACAAAAGGCGTTGCGAAGCGAAAGGTGAGGTCATGGGTGGGTTGTCGACAATTCGGAAGCTATCCGGCTTCACGGCTGGATTAGTCCTGTAAAGTCGGCTTGTGGAACGTCTTTTTTTTTGCACTACTCCTGTTGGACTACTCCTGGTTGACGGGCCACTCGGAGACTAGCTAACTGCACGATTCCATTTGAGGCGCATGCCACCAATCTTCTATAATGATACGTTTGTACAGGACTTGGGGGACTCAGCGGATGGCTGGTAGCTCGGATAACACGCAAAAACTCTTTTCCCGCATCTTTCTCGGTGTGGTGGTGCTGGCCTTGTCCGGCGGCATGCTCCTCTACCTTGTGCCGACTGGTCCGGGTGGCACGCGCTCGTCCACTGACGCCGTCGCTAGAATCGGCGATCAAACCATCACCGTCGCCGAAATTCGCCAGCAGCTCAACCAGATCAAGCAGCGCAATCAAGTGCCGCCCATGTTGGAACCTTATTACGCCCAGCAAATTCTGCATCAGCTCCTCCTTCAGAAAGAAATGGAGTACGAGGCTACACAGCTTGGCATTCGCGTTTCCAACGACGAGATTGCCGACCGCATAAAACTCATCCTGCCCGCCGCTTTCAATGGCGGCGCGCCCATCGCCCCGGATCAGTACGCTGCCTTGGTTCAATCTCGCGCCCAGATGACCGTGTCCGAATTCGAAGACAACGTCCGCCTGGGCATGTTGCAGGAAAAGTTCCAGAAGTTGGTGACGGATGGAATCAGCGCCGGCCCGGCCGAGTTGCAGGAAGAATTCGTCTACCGCAACCAAAAGGTGAAGTTGGACTACGCGTTCATCAAGCCCGAGGATCTGCAGGCCAAGATCACTCTGACCGACGCTGAGATCAATGCCGCCTACGAGAAAAACAAAGCAAAGTACCAAGTCCCGGAAAAGCGCGTGGTCCGCTACGCCATCGTCGACGTCAACCAGGTTCGTCAAAGCCTGCAAATCTCCGAAGATCAGTTGAAGACCCAATACCAGCAGAATATCCAGCAATATCAAGTGCCCAATCGCGTCCACGTCGAGCACATCCTGCTCATGACAGTTGGCGCCGGCAAAACGGACGCCGAAGTCGAAGAGATCAGGAAAAAAGCTGAGGACATCCTCAATCAGGCCAAAAAGGGCGCGAATTTCGAGGATCTCGCGAAGAAATACTCGGAAGATCCCGGGACAAAAGACAAAGGCGGAGACCTTGGCTGGATCGTCCAGGGCCAGACCGTTGCGGAGTTCGAAAAGGCCGCGTTTTCCCTTCCCAAAGGCAGCATTTCGGACTTGGTCAAGACGCAATATGGCTTCCACATTCTCAAAATCATCGACAAGGAGTCAGCGCACACCAAACCCTTCGATGAGGTAAAGGATTCCATTCGAACGCCGCTGCTCCTCTCCGAAGCCGATAAACAGGCCGGCGACATCGCCGATAAGCTCTCCCAAGCCATCCGCCAATCCAACAAAGTCTCTTTGGACGACCTCGCCAGGCAGTATCACCTGACCGTAGGCGAGACGCGCCCTGTTGCCATGACCGATCCCTTGGTCGAATTGGGTAACTCTCAGGACGTAAAAGTGAGCGATTCAATCTTCAGGCTCCGCGAGGGCGAGTTAAGCCTGCCGATACACACCGATCGCGGCTATCTGGTTCTCTCGATTAAGCAGATTTTCCCCGCGCACCAGGGATCCCTCGACGAAGTGCGGGACAAGGTCACGGCGGATCTGAAGCAGGAAAAAGCGTCCATCGAAGCCCGCACCAAAGCCGAAGAGCTGGCCAAGAGAGCGAAGGCCGGAGAAAAGTTCGACGCCGCTGCAAAGGCCCTCGGTTTGGAGGCCAAGACCAGCGACGAAATGGCCCGCGCAGGTTCCATTTCCAACGTTGCGAGCGGCAAACAGCTCGTTGCCGCGTTCCAATTGAAACCCGGCGACGTCGGCCCGCCCCTCAACCTCGGCGCGAACTGGCTGGTCTACAAGGTTATAGAGAAACAAGAGCCCAAGCCCGAGGATTTTGACAAACAGAAGAAAGAAATCACTGACGCCGTTCTGCAAAATAAGCGCTCACTTGCCTTTGAAGCCTTCCGAACCGCCCTCGAAGATCGCCTGAAAAAAGAGGGCAAGCTGCAGATGATGCCAGAAAATCTCAAGGGTTTCGGCAGCTTAGGCTAGTCTAAGTATCTGATAATAAATAGGTTAGAAGTTTTTCGCGGCATGCTTGTGTTTCTTCCCGCACCCCAGTAGCCTATTGGTGTCTTCCAAATGGCTGGTTTCCGCCAAGGGTAGGGGCCTGCGCCGTTTATTAGTTCGCGTCAAGGTGCAGGACGCCCGCCAGCTAAAACTGAAAAACAAACTATCATGGCCTCCCCAGCCTTAGCGCCAAGACCTCCAGGATTCTTATGAACACTAAGAAGACGCCTACTCGCACGCCCACCGTCCGCAACGACTACCGCTGCAGCATGGAACGCAATCAATCCGGCAAATACTGCGTCCGCATCCAAGTCTTTTACCCCCGCCACGCCTGGAATCTGGGGGTCTTCTTTCTCGCGTCGTCGTTTGACCGCGCCATGAAGAAGCTGGAAGAGTCCCTGGACTTCCTCCAACGTCATGAGGAGAAGCTCTGGTTCTGGGGCGTGGAACGCGCCGAAGACATGGGTTTCTCCGCCGAGTTTCTCCGCGAGGCAGGAATGAGGCTGGACCATCGCTCTGAATTCCCCCGCCGAGCCACCAATCTTTCACTGGCTCCGGAGCGCCAAGTCCCGGCGTTTGTGCTGGGGCCGGTCCGGCGCGGACTAGCCGAGTCGGTTGAAACGGCTCGCAGCGCCGCTGCCGGCGACTGACAGCCCCTGTCTGACCGCCCGAGCCTGAGGGCCGCCGACTGGCCACGACACATCGCCTGCTCGAGAGTGATCGCCTAAAACCTGTCGCGCTAGCGGAACCGCTCTGCACGGAGTCTCATTGTCCCTTTGGCCAGCGAATCTGGCCCGTTTGCATATTGACTTCATCTACTTTCTTCGCCATCATGCCGGAATTCCAGCGACCTTGCGTTCCAGTGGACACGCATTTCAATGAGAAGCAAAGCGATGAAACGTAACGCCAAGACGCTGTCTCTTGCCTTGCTCGTGGCTTCCACGCTCGTCGCGTCCGTGCTTCTTGTGAGCGGCTTGATGATGCCCGCGCAATCTCCCCAATCGAGCGGCGCGGACAAGCCTCCCGCAACAGCAACTCCCGGCGCTGCGCCAAGTTCGGTTCCCGCAGCCAAGCAAGACATGTCAAAGCCAGCTTCCGCTTCTTCTCCTTCCGCTTCTTCTTCCGCTACTCCCGCGTCAACTGCACCAGCGCCTTCCGGGGCGGCGAAGCAGCAGACGTCACAGGCGAAGAGCGCGGGAATGGTGTGGGTCAACACCGAATCTGGCGTGTACCACAAGCAGGGTTCGCGCTGGTATGGGAAGACGAAGCACGGCAAATACATGCTGGAAGCGGATGCAATAAAGGCGGGATACAAGCCGGCGAAGTAAAGCCAGCAAGGTTGGCGCGCAGGTTCGGCTGGAATTTCAGGCGACAAAATAATTTCACTTCCTCACTTGGAGCCCGGCAGTTTCCGGTGCCGGGCTTTTTTATTCCGCGCGCTACTTCTCGCGGAGGATAACCTCGCCTTGGCCGACGAGTTGGTCGTTGAGCCAGAGGCGGTACTTATAGGTGGCGCCCTTGAGGCCGACGCGGGGCGGGCCGCTCAGAAGGCGCATGCCTGCCGGGGCTTGAAAAATATTGGACGAAAAGGGGCAGCGGTTGACGTCGAACTCGACGCGAAGATTGCCGGCGTCGGAGATCCAGGAGATTTGGTCTCCGGGGTCGAGCACGACCACCTGAGGGATTAGTCCAACGAGTACGGGGCGCTCTGCCATTGTTCCTCTGCTCCTTGGTTTTCACATACCTCTTGTTGCATTCCACCTCATGCACGGTGGTTTCGTTGCGCTGGTGGCGTTACAACAGGTTTGCAAATTCTTCGACGGTGACCTTCAAATCCTGGATGATTCCGCGCAAAGTCTTCCGCTTTAATTCACCTTTATGCATGGGGATCACAACCCGGGCATGGTCGCTAGACCGAACATAAATAGCATGACTGCCAGTCTGACGCCGAAATACGAACCCCAAACGCTCAGCCACTCGAACTAAGTCTTTTGCGGAAGTGGCGGGCAGCTTGGGCGTCACACCGGAATCTCAATCGGCTTAATCAAGATGTCTTCCGTTGGAATTGGCAAGCCGTCTTCCACCAAGCTCTCAATGTACAGCCCGATGGCTTCGCGAATGTTCTCAACGCCCTCTTCGATGGTCTCGCTCTGCGTGTGGCATCCCGGCAAGGTCGGGCAGAAAACGTGATAGCCCCCTTCCTCTTCTTTCTCGAAAATCACAGTGTATCGATGCGACATCGCAAGCCTCCACTGTTCACATTCTAGCCGATTCCGACTTGCCGGCGCTTTCTTCCTCGCACCACCGTCCCTTCGCCGGAATCTGCATTGACGAATGCTTCGGCGGGCTTCCAGAGAGATCCCTCGCTCGCTTCGACGATACTCGGGGCCAGCGGGAATGGAGACGAAAAAGAAGACTTTGGCTTGAAGGATGTGAACCCGCTGGATCCCCCCCCGGTTTTTTTGTAAGTGTTGATTCTAAAGGGTTTTAAGTGCTCTGTTTTGGAAGTGCGGATTCTACTGGAGTTAGAGGCGCGTTTTGCGTAAGTGCGGATTCTACAGGACTTAGTGATTTGTGACTGGTGGCTCGTGACTGGTGGAAGAAAGAGAGCCGAGGCCGTGAATGCTGACTCGTGACTGGGGATTTGATGGACGGCGAGATTTTCTAATTCCTGCAGATCGTTCGCGGCTGACCTCTGGGAGGCAGACTGTCTCAAAAGAACACAGACTGAAGTCTGTGCCACGAAGAAATTGAAGATGGCATACCCCCACCCCGGGTGTTTTCTGCAAGAGTGGCAAACAAAGGGGTTAGGCTTGACGCGGCTCGTAAGAGTGGCAACTGCTGGACTTAAAGTGGTTTTGTTTTCAGCGAGTTGCAGATGGCTTGTAAGAGTGGCAGGGAAAGGAGTTAGCGGGGGGAAGTTGACCCTTCGACTACGCTCAGGGCAAGCACTCGACAGTTTAAAGTTGAAAGGGCAAACATCGGAAGAGCTGAACGCGTTGAAGCTGAAGGCGTGGAGAGGAGAAAGGCGAAAAGCAGATCCCTCACTCCGTTCGGGATGACAACTTAAAGGGGAGCGAGGGCGGAGGAGGCGGCGCGGGCGAAACCTTTCGAGGCTCCCTTT